>Ga0224513_10000012_pt1 | contig 55933 bp, 44 predicted proteins | sample SF_May12_sed_USG_5_FD_169109 | JGI IMG/M metagenome (GOLD analysis project Ga0224513, IMG submission 169109) | Sediment microbial communities from San Francisco Bay, California, United States - SF_May12_sed_USGS_21 | ecosystem: Environmental > Aquatic > Marine > Sediment | place: USA... | reverse complement strand
CGACATGCCGGAGAGCGCCACATTGGAAGAAACATCAGCTGCTGTTATGGAAATGGGGGATTATCTCAAAACCGTTAATGAAGTCACCGATTATCAGCTCTATGTGGGCACCTCGGCGCCGTTTAATTTTAACGGCTTGGTGCGCCATTATTATCTGCGAAGCAGTGCTCACCAAGCAGACATTCAGGTTAATCTGGCAGAGAAAGGACATCGAAAAAATCAGAGTCATGATATCGCCAAACGCGTCCGTCCGGCGTTAAAATCCATAGCCGACCGTTACCATGCAAGGGTTAAGATGGCTGAAGTCCCGCCCGGTCCACCGGTTTTATCCACTTTGGTGGCTGAAATCTACGGCCCTGATTACCATCGCCAAAAGCAAATTGCTGCCGACATCATGAACATTTTTAAAGAAACGCCCGGTGTGGTCGATGTGGACTGGTACATGGAAGAAACCCAACCCCGCTATAAAATTGAGGTTGACAGCGAGAAAGCCGCCCTTCACGGGATCAGTGTGGCCCGGATTAACCGTACCCTCGAGATGGCACTTAAAGGACAACAGGCGGGGCTGCTTCATCAGCCCAGGGAAAAAGAAGATGTGCCCATACTGATGCGCCTTCCGTTATCCGCCCGTGCCGGAATTCAGCGTCTTAAACTGCTGAAACTTGCTTCAGCCGACGGTGGCCTGGTACCGATCTCTACACTGATCAACGTCCTTAACATCCCCGTGGATCAGAGTATTTATCATAAAAATCTCATGCCGGTGGTATATGTTATCGGGGATGTGGCCGGTGTCAAGGAAAGCCCCGTATATGCCATCTTGGAAATGAAAAAAAAGATCGACGCCATCCAACTGCCCGAAGGATACCAAATTACCCAACATACCGCTAATATTCCTTCCAGCGACCGGAAATATGAAATGAAATGGGACGGTGAATGGCACATCACCTACGAAGTTTTCCGGGATCTTGGAATTGCATTTGCTGTGGTCCTGGTATTGATATTTGTACTGGTTGTGGGATGGTTCCAATCTTTCAGTACACCGCTGGTCATTATGGTTGCCATCCCTTTTTCTCTGATTGGCATCCTGCCTGCGCATTGGGCTCTTGGCGCTTTTTTTTCAGCGACCTCCATGATCGGATTTATCGCAGGTGCCGGAATTGTGGTAAGAAACTCCATCATCCTGGTCGATTTTATAGAATTGCGTTTGAAAGAAGGAATGCCCCTTGATCTTGCCGTCATTGATGCCGGCGCCGTGCGCTTTCGGCCCATGATGTTGACCGCCGCTGCCGTGGTGGTCGGTGCTTCGGTCATTCTGTTCGATCCCATTTTTCAGGGCCTTGCCATATCCCTTATGGCAGGAGAGGTTGCCTCCCTCTTTTTTTCAAGAATGACGGTTCCGATTCTTTATTTTCTCGATAAGCGGTGGGAGTTCGCTCATGGGAACTTAACACCATCGGAAAAAAAATGGGCTGAGTAAAGAATCCCCCGCAATGCGGGACAGGCTGGCCCATTGAAAATCCCGCCGCGCGCGGAAGGACCAGACTTTGGTTTGCCCATGAAAGGGACTGTTTTACTTAAAGCCGTACAAGTTAAAAGTGTCTAAAGTTATGGTGCCGCTTCGTCCCGATGTTTTCATATAATTGACATAACGCCTTAACTTTAGATCACTTTTAACTCTTCTCCGCTGATGCACTGTGGCGAATTGGTTCACTTCAAACCCTTGCAGCGATTCTCTAAGCAGGGCCGAAAAATTCTAAGCGGGCTCAAAGGACTATGTTTTTCAAGGCAAAATAAAGAACCATTTAAGAACTTATAGAGCATTTGCCATTCTTTTTCACTTGTGATATTGGGGATTCAGCATAAAAATTCATTCATATCCAGCTGAGCCTTTTCGTTAGAAGGGTGTTAACGTGTATTTGACACGCCAAAAGTCACAACTCCAATGATCAAAACCATCCATATTAAAAAAATTTGCTGTTTTATGCTGAGCATCGTCTTAATCATCGGCACCCAAAAAGCAATTGCCGATAGTTTCAGCTATAGTAATAACAAAACCGTGGTGGGATCCATGAAACACCACATTGTCGTACCCAAAGAGACCCTCTTGGACATTGTGCGCAATTTCGGCTTGGGTTATAATGAGCTCTCGCTCCTTTACCCAAAAATGGATCCATGGATACCCAGCCCCGGACAAAATCTTGTCATACCAACCCAATGGATCTTACCGTCTACTAAATTGTACGGGCTGGTTATCAATCTGCCGGAATTGAGACTCTATCATTTTAATCCGAAAACCGGGATGGTTACAACATATCCGGTGGGAATTGGAGATATCGGATGGGAAACCCCCGTGGCTGTGGGTCACGTCATTCACCGAAAGGTCGACCCCACATGGTTGATCCCAGAGTCCCTGAGAGAGAAATACGGTGCCGTTACGATTCCTCCCGGGCCGAACAATCCCTTAGGAAAATACTGGATAGGCCTATCGCTGACCGGATACGGTATTCACGGCACAAATTCTCCTTGGGGTATCGGAAAACTGGTCAGTCACGGATGCATCCGCCTGTATCCGGAACATATTGCTTTGCTTTTTGAAAAGGTTTATGTAAACACGCCTGTTGAAATCGTTTATGAAACCGTCAAAATAGGAATCCAGGATCAAAATATATTCATGGAGGTTCATCCGGATATTTACCACAAAATTCCCGATATGCAAGAACAGGCCTTGCGTCGATTACATGAGCTAGATATTTTGAGTAGTATTTCGGTTTCATTGGTCAAAGATACGCTTGAGAAACAAAGCGGACTTCCGGTTCGTGTGGGTTTTCTTACGAAAGGAGGTGATGATACGCTCGCTGTTAAGGCGTCAGATTAATGATGACATTCGTTTTTTTGAAAAAAACACTAAATTGGGAGGAGGCAATTCAATGAAGATACGTAGAAACGTAATTTTGGTGATGGGTCTGTTTTTATCGTTAGCGCTGGCTTTTACACTCATGAGCTGTGCAACCACCGATCAAATGACAAAGCTGGAGAAACAAGTTCAACAGGCCAGCCAAGATGCCAAGGACGCCAAAGCATTGGCCCAAGATAGCTCTCAGCAGGCCAAACAAGCAGATGCGGCCGCTGTACGTGCTGAAAATGCAGCGGACGCTGCTGCTGCCTCGGCACAAAAGGCTGAAGATATGGCCAACAAAGCAGAAGCGATCTTCAACCAACAGATGAAAAAATAGCAATAACGTCCGGAACCCGGAATATGAAAAAAAGCTCTGGGTTCCGGATTTTTAATTACTGATAAAGAAATGAATCGAAATAGATATGTTCAATTGGTTTTTTTGTATGTTTATTGATAACTTTTAGAAGTTCGCCTTTTATTGCAACGTAATCTCTTTCCTCAACCCATTTGTTCATTTCCTCTTGGTCAATGTTCGTCAACATGTCACTCTTTATTCTGTCTATTTTTTGATTCAAATCCGCATATTGTGTTTTATTTTCATAAGGAATGGCCATTTCCAACATCAAATAATTTTGAGTGCCGAGATTCGACATAAGTTGGCATTTTAGATATTTTAATCCACCTTTATCCTTTTTTTGTCTTAACATGGATATGTTTTGGAAATTCATTTTTTCATTATGATAAATAAAAGCCGTAACACATATAACGATCAACACAAAAACAGATAGAACTATCGCTAAAAATCTCCCTCTATTATCTTCAACATTCATAATATTTTTCTATCCTATTGAAAAGATGAGATTATTAAGGACAAGCGCGATTTAAATGCATGGGATTGGTCGTCCGATTAGCTTGTCCCCATCTAACAGGTGATCGTTTGGAAGCCCTACACTTCCGCCCCTCAGAGGATGTGTTTTTCAACAGACAAGTATATCTTTGATGAATTTTCATCGGTATTTTTGCTAAAAACTTTAATTGTTTTTTTATGGTAAGCGATGATCGGGCAAAAAACGCTTTAGTGTTGACTTTTTTAAAGATGTATGATCGAAAAAGAGTTGTCCTTCATGTGCATGGTAACCTATTAAAAGCGATGGACAAATCTTCTAATGGGTTGCAACGGTTTTGAATATTTTCGAACGTGTGAAGTAGGTTAATACGTCTTTTTTTCTTTGAACAAGGAGAGATATCAATTGTACGGCTTTCATGCAATATCGGTTCATAACGGCTGGGCAATGTCCATTGCCGGCGCTTTGATCGTCTTTTCCGGACTGGTTGTTCTATCCACCGCAATTTCTCAAATTCACAGGATACTGCTGTTCTTTGAAAATAAATATGCCAGCTTCCGAAACAACAACCAAATACAGGAAAACGACGCGCCCGAAGAACAGCCGGATTCAAGTTTGCCCAAAGAATTTCCCTCGGACCTTAATGAAATCGCCCTTCTTTATAGCCCTTTGCTCGAAGAAATTGGTGATACTTTTTATCTTTCCGATCTTTATAAAATTGCCAAGGAAAGCAATTTTCCACACCCACATATAACGTTTACAGCCTTTCGTGATGCCAAAATATTAACTCCCCACGGTGAAGGTGTATTCAGCTGGAATTTACCCATAGAGGATAAAACTACTGACAACGATTAAAGGTTAATGCATGGATCTGCTATTTCAATTTTTAACAAATACCGGGTATTATCTGGCCGACTATCGAAATGTTATCATGATCGTGATCGGCACTGTATTTTTATATCTTGGAACCGCGAAAAAATACGAGCCGCTTCTTCTTGTTCCCATCGGCTTTGGTATTTTAGTGGGGAATGTTCCTTTTTTTAAGGGATTCGGGCTCGGTATCTATGAAAGCAACAGTGTACTTCACTATTTGTATTTCGGCGTGACCACGGGCCTCTATCCTTCTATCGTTTTTTTAGGCCTCGGGGCAATGACCGATTTTTCTTCTTTACTGGCTCGGCCGAGTCTCATGCTATTGGGGGCGGCCGCTCAAATGGGAATCTTTTTTACCCTGCTGGGCGCTCTGGCCTTGGGCTTTTTGCCCAAGGAAGCCGCATCCATTGCCATTATCGGCGGCGCCGACGGACCGACATCCATTTTTCTTACCGCCAAACTGGCGCCCCATCTCATCGGACCCATCGCCATAGCTGCCTATTCCTATATGGCATTGATCCCCGTTATTCAGCCGCCCATCATGAGACTTTTGACTAGCCGCGAGGAAAGACTCATCCGTATGCCGGAACTTCGGGAAGTGTCCAAGAAAGAACGTATCATCTTCCCCGGCATAGCTGTTATCTTGTGCTGTTTCCTTGCGCCGGCTTCCATACCGCTTCTTGGAATGTTCTTTTTTGGTAATTTCTTAAAAGAATGCGGCGTCACCGAACGTCTGGCTCAGACCGCCCGTACGGCAATCATCGATACAGCAACCATACTATTGGGTTTAACGGTGGGCGCCAGCACCCAGGGCGATGTGTTTCTAACGCCAAAATCTGTAGGTATTTTCTTCCTTGGTGCCGTTGCTTTTAGCATCGCAACTGCTTCCGGCGTTATTTTTGCCAAAATTATGAACTTTTTTCTTAATGAAAAGATCAATCCATTGCTGGGCGCAGCCGGCGTATCCGCTGTTCCCGGTTCAGCCCGAGAGGTTCATCTGGTGGGTCAGTCTGAAGATCCTGAAAATTTCCTCCTCATGCATGCCATGGCATGCAACTCTTCCGGTGTTATCGGATCTGCGATCTGTGCGGGTATCTTGTGGAGTTTTATGATTGTTCTTTGATGACAGCGCCATTTTGGGCAAAACGTTATAAAAAGCCTGCTTAAAACGAGACCTTTGAAAAATATTCATTTTTGTTCAAGTTCAAGGAAAACGAAAATTTTAACCACCGTCATACATTGAGTATTTCGAGGATTAAAATTTGAGGCTGACGCAGAAATTGGGCGAAAAGGAAGATTTTGCAAAGGTCTCAAAACGTCAGGAATAACGGTCACTCATGCCCCTCCCGCTTTAACAATTCATGGTACCAGACGGAAAAATCGAACATCCCCTTGAACTTTTCATCATCGTTGATAATTCCAAGGCAAATTTCTAACACGCCGCCGCTGTACGCATTACTGTAATCCTCAAAACTCCTCGATTGTAAAAATTCCCTGACCAGCATTTGCGTCGTTCGTTTGGTTTTATCTTTTCTGATATCTATGGGATCTTTGGGTTCCTGAAAGGGCGCCCATTTTTCATATCCTTTTTTTAAAATGTGTTTCTGGCGCCTAGGGGACATACTATCGAAAATGGCCTTTTTTCGTTTTTCCTCTTCTTCAGGGGATATCGTTGTCATTTTCTTTTCCTTGCTTATTTAGGGTTTCATTTTCGTCCACCACACCAAGATAGTCTTCATTATAATCGGTGAGAATCGCCATGGATAACGGAACAAGCAAATCTCCCATCTTAACATATCGGGTTCTGATTTGGCCGACAAATTCAGAAGAAATTTCGTAAAGCTTTTTTTGAAGAACATCCAGGTTGGCCGTAGGATACGGTTTGCCTTCAACAAAAGCCGACTTCCCGCAGGTATGCCCAATACCGCCCGTAGATGTCGGCATACCATAAAGTCGGCAGGTGATGGGTCGATATTCATAGAGGTCGCACATATCATCTTCGTTAAGAAGCGGACACCTGACGCGTTCAGCGGCAATTTCCATAAGTATTTCAACTTCGTTCTTTCCAGCTTCCTTGTCCTGATATGCCTTTCTTTTGACCTTGTAAGTTTTTCGATCCGCACGGTTCGACTTATCAATAATCGTCTCTAGTTTTTTGCCTTCAAACATTTCATTAACCCGATGATTGATATAAATCGCTTCGATCAATGTTAGGTCGAATAATGCATGACAGCAGTCTGCGCATTTAATCTCACATGTTATGCATTCTGGAAACTCATTTTGCACTTTTGCAAACATTTCATCAGCTTTAGCTGAAAGCGCCTTATATTTTTCAAAATATAATGTAAAATCTATTTTCATTATTTAACTCCTAACCCAGACAAGCCGGAACCAAAAATATTTACCACAATGGAAAAAGTTTTGTAAAACACACATAAAATTCGATTTTAAGTAACTAAATTTAAGTTTTTACATTAAAAGCAACAAACACTATAACCAAAGGGAAATAATGTTTCACGTGAAACATTATTTCCCGATACAAAATCGGTTAAAAATCTGATCGATGATATCCTCTTTGGCAACGGCACCGATAATTTCACCCAGGCTGTCTAATGTTTCTTTAATATCGATAGCAATCAACTCGAAAGAAGTCCCTTTGCGTATTTCTTCACGGGCGGAAACTGCAAAGCCCAAACTCTTTTCAAGGGCCACTTTATGTCTTAAATTGGGAATGATAGTATTTTGAACTTCAAGGTGTCGGTCCCCAATTGCTAGTTTTGCAATTAAATCCTTGAGCGAGCTCAATCCATTTCCATACAAAGCGGAAATCTTTACGCTTGGTCTTTTATCCCATCCTTCGGGAATTTCAGGTTGAAAGTCATCTTCAACCAAATCGATTTTATTTATCACCAATATCAGCCGTTTGTCATCGATTGTCTGATATATTTTTTGATCCTCCCTAGTGAATGGATCACTTGCATCGATCATAAAAAGTATCAGATCTGAACCGTGCATATATTTGTGGGTCTTTTCTATACCAATAACCTCAACGGGATCCTCCGTGTCGTGGAGACCCGCACTATCTGCAACAATAACCGGTATACCACGAATATTCAATGTTTCTTCAATTAAATCTCTCGTCGTTCCGGGAATGGGTGTAACAATTACGCGATCATCTTGTATCAACCGGTTCATAAGGCTCGATTTGCCCACATTGGGTCTGCCGACCACGATCATTTTAAGGCCGTCTCTTAAAAAATGCATATTTTCATATTGCGCGACCAGCTCTGATAACGCATCGATAACCGCCTTGTCCAAAATTTGATCAACGGATTCCACATCGATAACGTCCCCAACATCTTCAGGAAAATCTATAGCAGCTTCTACCTGTGTTAAAATGTCAATCAGTGAATGTCGCATGGACTCAATTCGGTTTTTCAATCCCCCTTTTATCTGTGAAGTTGCAATTTCAAGCGATTTTTCGGTTCTGGAATTGATAATATCAATGACCGCCTCGGCCTGGGTGAGATCAATACGGCCGCTAAGATATGCTCTTTTTGTGAATTCACCGGGATCGGCCAGCCTGGCACCTTTTTGTAATACCAAATCTAAAATCGAAGCCATTACAATATAGCCTGAATGGGAGTTTATTTCGATTACATCTTCTCTGGTGTAGGTCCGGGGGGCTTTCATTGCCGACAGAAGAACTTCATCCAGCACCTTTCCTGTTTTAGGATTCACAATATGCCCGTGATAAAGGCGGTGGGATTTTAAGGGGAAAGAGAGGGCGTCGCCCTCCGGACGGCCATCCCCCCACGACGCGAGAGATCTTTGAAAAATGGCTTTGGCTATAGAAAAAGCGTCTTTACCGGAGATTTTAACAATCCCGATACCGCCGCTACCGGTGGGCGTTGCAATGGCAGCGATAGTATCATATTTCATTTTTTATAACATGTATAGCTGGCTTCAACACCTTCAAACGAATAGGAGCCTTTGAAATACCGCCTTCATACGTTCCACAGTATTGAAGGCTTGAGTTAATGGTTTTTCTTTCGGGATGGATTTTTCTTTGGAAATATGACAAGTTTCCTTAAAATTCCTTCTCCCATACTCTGAGTTCTCACCATGTTGTCATCTTTTAAGGCAATATGTACGATCCGTCGATCGTGAGAATTCATTTGTCCGATTGTCGCGGGTTTTCCATTCCGTTTAACCTTCTCAGCAAGCCTAAACGCCGTTTTTTCCAAGCTAATGCGCCGTTTTTCCAGATACCCTTCAACATCTACCTGAATTCCAACACGTTCTTTTCTTTTCTTATTAATAATTTTTTCAACGATATATTGCATTGCTTCAAGGGTTTGTCCGCGCTTGCCGATAAGAACGGCAGAGTTTCCACCCTTAACATTGAAAAAATATCGATTTGATTTTTCTTCAATCGAGATTGTCGCATCTATGGTAATTAAATCAATAATGCGTTGCAATGCTTCCCGGCCAATTTCTTTTGGATCATCTTCTGAAGGGGAAAGTTCTATATCATCAATTGGGGCAGCTATTTGAAAGTCTGCATTCTTTACGGTTTGATCCAAAGAATCGGTCTTCTGTTTTTTTGTACTCGAATCCTCAATTTTAAATTCCTGAGATGTTTTCGGCAGGGTAACACGAATACGCGCTTTTTTAGTGCCCACCAACCCAAAAATTCCGGTTGACCCGTAGGAAATAACATCATGCTTGAGTTTTTCCTTGGGTATATTTAATTCTTCACAGGCTTTTTTTACTGCCATTTCAACGTTTTTGTCTTCAAACTCCAAGCTGGGCGACATTATTAAACCTCCGTTATTAAGCGTTTTTCTTCGTGACATAATATTGTTGAGCCACGGAAATGACATTGTTTACAAGCCAGTATAGAACAAGCCCCGAAGAAAAATTGATAAAAATTACCGTAAAAACAATCGGCATCATCATCATCATTTTAGCCTGGGTCGGATCCCCTGCTGGTGGCGACATTTTTTGCTGAAGAAACATGGTCGCTCCCATAACTATGGTCAAAACAGGTATGCCGTATGGCGCTTCCATGAATGGGATGGAAAAATCGAATCGAAAAAGGCGATCCGGTGCTGCCAGATCAGTGATCCACCCGAAAAACGGCGCGTGTCTTAATTCTATGGCTTCATATAACATTCTATAAAGCGCAAAAAAAACGGGAATCTGCACCACCATTGGAAGACATCCGCCCAAGGGATTGACCTTATACGTTTTATACAATCCCATCATTTCTTCATTCGTTTTTTTCTTATCGCCTTTATGTTTCTCTTTAATTTCCGCCATCAATGGTTGAATTTTTTTCATTGCAGCCATTGATTTATAGCTTTTATTTCCCAACGGCCACAGAAGGATTTTGCTAAGTATCGTCAAAATGATAATGGCAACACCATAGTTGGGAATATAATTATATATAAAGTTCATTATCCAGACACATGGTTTGGCAATTATGTCAAAGAAACCGAAATGGACGGCTTTTACCAGATCATAATTCACGGTTTTTAAAACGGTCATGCTTTTCGGCCCGAAAAACAATTTGTACTTAAAAACATGCTGATCGTCAGGATGAATCACCTGCTCCGGCTCAACATATGTATTCTTTAGGATCTTATCCTCATTAAGGCCAAGGTGCATACTGGCATCCACAGCTTCATCGGGCACGATCGCAGACATGAAATAACGATCCTGAACCGCAATCCATGTTAATTTCCCGGGATATACGTCTTTCTTTTTTATTTTCTTACTCTTAACTTGCTCGAGTTTATTGTTGATCAGTGCGCTCGGCCCTTCAAAACCATACCTGCTCACGTCGTCCGATGCCAGTTTCAATAGAGATAGTGTGAGATTGTCTTCAATGGTCTGATCGGAACCGTTTTTAATGGTAACGTCGAGGGAAATCAGATAGGTTTCAGGTGAAAATAAATATGTCTTTTCAACGACAACCCCTTTGGGGGATGTCCATGAAAAAGAGATCGCTTCGGCTTTATTCTTGATATCAACAGAATCCTTCTCAAGGTTAACTGAAAAATTCGCATCGTTAATTCCCTGAAGGCTATTACCGGCAAATCCAATCCGTACGGTTCCTTGGAACAAATCAGGATTTATCATGTCAAGTAATGGGGAATCGGCATCAATGGTTTTTCGGTATTTGTTGAGGACAAAACTTTTAAATACAGCACCTTTTTCTGAAATCTTTACTGTATAAAAGGGTAAATTAACGGTTATCGTTCGTGAAGGTTTAATCGACTCTGAAGCAATTTCTTTTAAAGGCGGTGTTGCTTTTAAGGGGGGAGTTCCTTGGAATGTCTTTTGTTTTTCAGTTATCCCTGATGTTTTATTTGGCTGTTGTTCCGCTTGAATGGCCTGTTGGGGAAGTTTTTCCTTTTGTTGATCAACAAAGAAAAAATTCCAGCCGATAAAGACAAGCAAAGACAGGCCTATGGCAATAAATAATCGTAAGTGTTCCATTATCCTCTATCCTCTCCAAAGTTCAATACAATACATGAAAAGTTTTGTTCGGATTAATTGAATCAACGGTATTTTCGGGTTCAGAGGAGCAAAATTTATGTAGGATTGTGCGAAGGCGGGCAAATATATTTCCCTCCTGAATCGTCATCCTTTATTTCGGACCTGTCTATTAGTGGAATCATTTACACTGCTCTATGGGACAGGATCGATTCCTCCCGGATGAAAGGGATGACACCTAAAAATTCTTTTCAAAGCAAGGAGAAATCCCTTAAGAAGTCCATAACGCACAATAGACTGATAGGCATACTCAGAACAGGTTGGATAAAAACGGCATGCAGGAGCCAGTATTGGAGACAATATGAATTGATATGCTCTTATTAAAATCAGAGCCGGTATCACAAATATTCTTTTAATGCTCTAAACTCCTGGTAATATTTCCAAAAACGTCTTTCAGGGATAGAAAGGCCTGGTCCGATGATAGATGAGCGGCCCTCTTTTTAGCGATAATATTGATATCCCAATGACCTGTAATAATGTGCCTGTTTAGCCGAAAATATTCGCGAGAAAATCTTTTAATCCTGTTTCTTGTAGGGGCATTTCCTACTTTTCTCGCTACAGTGACACCAAGGCGGGTTCTTTGACATCGACCTGGAGAGAATATTGCAATAAAATGTCTGTTCTGTGTTTTCTTCCCCAAAATAGACAATTTAAGAAATTCGGAGCGTTTTAATATTCTGTCCGCCTTGGTAAAACAAAAGCGCAAAAGAGACTCCTCTGTTTAACCCTTTAATATCTTTTAATTTGTTTTATCGAGCAACACTTTTTATACCGTCAAACGGGCTCTGCCTTTTGCTCTGCGCCTGTTGATAATCCTTCTGCCTTGTTTTGTCGACATTCTTTTCAGAAACCCGTGTGTTCTTGCCCGCTTAATTCTGCTTGGTTGATACGTTCGTTTCATAACCTAAAATCCTTATTCAGATACCAAGGTGCTTTTCCACACCTTGAAGAAAGTGTTATTTATAAATTAAACCAAAAATATAAATCACAAGATAACCGAGTTGTCAAGCTTCAAACTTAACCAAAAATTGAAAATAATATATTATACTTTTTTCAAAGGTCATATAGAATACTCAACCCCTTTTTATTCCTTGATAATTTCAAAAATATTAAACTCCTCCATATGAAGCTTGGCGTCCGGGTATATGACAACTTGCCTCCCGATAACCCTCTCTACAGCAACGATAATCTGGCTTTCCTCACCATAAAGAAGTTCGGCAATTTCGGGGTTTACTCTCAGGCTGACCTTGACCCCTATCATGTCTCGTGATTCACGAAGAATTTCCCTATAGATATTGTAACATATCGTCTGTTTGGAGATAAGATATCCTTCTCCGTCACAATAGAAGCAGGGCTCGCACAGCATCCTTGTCAATGGTTTTCGAATCCGCTTTCGGGTCATTTGTATCAACCCCAGCTCTGATATGGGCAGTACGTGGGTTTTACTTCTATCTTTTTTAAGCGCCTCCTTTAGTGCATTAAAAACTTTTTCCTGATTCGATTTTTTTTCCATATCGATAAAATCGATAATAATGATTCCCCCGATATCCCGAAGACGAATTTGATAGGCAATTTCTTTAACAGCTTCAAGGTTGGTTTTTAGAATCGTTTCCTCCAGATTATATTTACCGACATATCGTCCTGTGTTTACATCGATGGCCACCAGTGCCTCTGTAAGCTCGATCACGATATATCCGCCGGACTTCAACCATACTTTCTTTTTTAATGCGCGTGAAATATCCGCTTCTAAATTAAATGAATCAAAAATCGGCTCCAAACCCTCATAAAACTCCACTGAATCTTTAAGGCTCGGCATGAATTCATCAAGAAATTTTAAAATAGATTCATACCCCGAACGAGAATCTATGACCAGTTTTTCAGCTTCATGCAACAAAAGATCCCGAACAGCACGAAGACTAATGGTCATCTCCTTATGTAAAAGATACGGTGCCGTAGCCGTTTGGTATTTCTGTTGAATACTCTCCCACAAATTGTTGAGAAACCCCATCTCATATTTAAGTTTTTCTTCCTGGACACTTTCTGCTGCAGTTCGAACAATATATCCGAAATTGTTCTCACGGATAGATTCAACGATGGCCTTTAATCGATTCCGCTCTGTATCATCTTCTATTCGCCTGGATATTCCAACATGATCTGATGCCGACATAAGCACAAGAAATCGGCCGGGAAGGGAAATGTGCGTTGTCAGCCGAGCTCCTTTTGAGCCCATGGGGGCTTTGGCGGCTTGAACCATCATTTCTTGTCCTTCAGTGATAAGTTCTTCAATGTGCCGATCACGACGAATCGAGGAAATATAAGAATTATAAGAAATGCCTTCTTCTGTACCACTATTGTTATTCAAGAAATCTTCAATAGGGCTATAATTTCCACCAATAACATCGCTCACATAAATAAAAGCAGCCTGCTTTAGCCCTATATCTATAAAAGCAGCCTGCATGCCCGGAAGAACCCGCTGAACTTTTCCTTTGTAAATATTTCCGGCAATGTCTGAAGCATCTCCTTGTTCTATGAAAAGTTCAGCAATGTTTCCATCCTCAAGAAGCGCCACTCTGGTTTCATGATCAGCAACATTGATGACAATTTTTTTATACATGTTTTTTCCTGATTTTTACATTATTGTTTAACAACCGCTGCCTGTTTTATCTCTACCTTGGATAACCCGAAAACTTTTTCAAGAACCTCAAAAGGTCTCACCATTTGCCCCGGTTCCGATCTGAGGGTCATCCTCAGTTGATTGGGTGCGAGTAATGTCAGATTTATCACCATTTCTTTTAAGTTTATCTTTTTGGTTTTCCCTTTTCGATTGAACCGCGTAATTATGAATTCTGACATCTTGTTTAAATGGTTCATTTTTTCTTCATCAAAAAAACCATTTTGGGAGGTTACCATATAGATAAAGGGCTCAAATGTATTATTCGAAGATTTTGTCGGGGCAAGATGACAGCTAAGAATACGCAATCCCTTTGGAAGATGACGGTTTAATCCGTTTATGACGGTTTTCGGTTTTACATTGCCATGTACGGATAAATGAAATATTTCATTCAAACTCTCTAAGCCGATGGGTAGCGCATCCTCAAAGGATATCAACGGTTTCGGATGAAACCCTTCTGAATATTTAACCGGTATGCCGGCACGTCGGATCGCACGAAAAAAAATTTTAACCATTTCAAGATGCCCAAAATATTTTGCCTGATCCAGCTTAGAAAATGATATCTTTAATTTTTTATAATCTTTGGGTTTATGACGGTCTTGTGTAATATTTTTGACCATATCTTCTTTACGGTCATCAAACACTTTGGGTTCAATAGTTTCAAAATCACACACCCCGCATTGGTTACAATTACCGTTTCGACAATCGATGGTGTGCACACCTTCTTCGGCTTTATTCCACTCGCTTATTAAATAATCTTTTGAAACCAAGGTATCAATATGATCCCATGGTAACGGTTCGATAGTATTTCTAACACGTGTTGTAAAAAAATCAATATCAACACCTTCATCTAAAAAAGACGCTTCCCACAACCGATATCTAAACTTATCGCTCCAGCCGTCAAATTTACATCCTTTGTTATATGCAGCCACCAATAAACGGCCAAGACGACGGTCTCCCCGTGCCCAGAGTCCTTCTATAATACTCACTTCGGGGTTCTGCCACTTAAATCGAACTCCTGGTATTTTTAGTTTCTTCTTTAACCAGTTAATTTTATGTTTCGATTCGTCCAACGAAATTTGAGATGACCACTGAAAAGGGGTGTGAGGTTTCGGAATAAAAGTCGTTATGCTAACGTTAATTTGGCCTTTTCGTCCATTTTCACGGTTAACCGTTTTGAGTCTTTTCACAAGATCGACGATCGCCTCTAAATCGTCGTCTGTTTCTGTGGGAAGGCCGACCATAAAATAGAGCTTTACAACCTGCCACCCTAATAAAAATGCATCTTTTACCGTGCTTATGATGTCTTTTTCCGTTATATTTTTATTAATCACGTCTCGAAGCCGCTGACTCCCGGCTTCCGGTGCTATTGTAAAGCCGGTTTTTCTGACCTTTTTTACAAGATTCATCAGGCTGGGAGTTAATGTACCCGCCCTAAGAGAAGGAAGGGATATCGCAATGCGCTGATTCGCATACCTTGACATCATGTTTTCCATTAAAGGTAAAATACAACTATAATCCCCTGTACTTAAAGATAAAAGTGATATGTCTTCATATCCGGTTGCAGCAACAGAAGCATCTGAAAGCGACAGCAGCTTCTTTAAAGACCTTTCACGGACCGGTCGGTATATCATCCCGGCCTGACAGAACCGGCATCCTCTGGTGCATCCTCTTGATATCTCGAGTCTCAAGCGATCATGAACTGGTTTACCGTATGGAATAATCGGTGTGTCGGGAAAGGGCACCTCATTAAGATCGCCAACAACCGCTTTTTTAATTTTATCGTGATCCGGATATCTTGGCGTTAACGTCTGAAAACCAAGGTGATTATATTCCGGAATAAAAAATTCCGGAATATAGACACCCTCAATGTGAGACCATTGTCTCAAAAGGGTTTCTTTATCGCGGCTGTTCCCTTCCTTCCATTCAAGCCAGGCCTGGCACATTTTTAAGATGACTTTTTCACCATCTCCAATTACGATGGCATCAAAAAAATCTGCCACCGGCTCGGGATTACATGTACAAGGACCACCAGCAATAACAAATGGGAATGATCCGTCCCGCTGTCGCGCATGAAAAGGAATGCCGGCCATGTCCAATATGCTGAGTACATTCGTATAATTAAGCTCATAAAGAAGGCTAAAACCGATGATATCGAACTCGTTTAACGGTTTTTGTGATTCCAGCGAAGCAACCGATAACCCGGATGATCTGAGATATTCCTCCACATCGGGTGCAGGTGCAAAAACCCTTTCAGCAGCAATCTTTGGGTGGCTGTTAAGGATATGATACAGTATCTGAAGTCCGAAATGAGATGTTCCGATCTCATATAGATCCGGAAAAGCAAGTGCAAAGCATAAGTCTATCTTGCTGTGATCTTTTTTAATGGTGTTGATTTCAGAGCCTAAATATCGGCTGGGTTGCTCTATCAGGGGTAAGATATCTTGAATGCTTTTTATGCTCATGATATATGTTTTCTCAAAAATCACGCCATTTAAATGGCCGACAGAAATACCTGGGTGAAAAAATTGAATAAAAAATGTGCTATTTAGATTTACTTAATCGTAGTATACCGGAGCTCAAAATGCCAGAAATAAAATCGTCAAACCATACACTTATAATTTCAGCGGTTTTCCTTCTTGTTTTTTTTATCCCGTTTTTCCTTAGTACACCGTCCTTCCTCAACGCTGAAAGTTTGCGCGAAAGTGCGGTTGTGAAAGCCATTCGAAAAGTCAGTCCCGCAGTGGTTAACATAAGCTCGGAGTTTGAGGTTCGCAAGCGTGCAAATCCATTTTACGGGTTTGGAATGGATCCTGGCTTCGAATCTTTTTTCAAAGACTTTTTTGACCCTGGTTTCGAACAAAAATATAAACGAACCAGTTTGGGATCCGGAGTCATTATTGATGGCAAACGGGGATTTATTCTTACCAACAAACATGTAATTGTAAAAAGTTCAACTATTACCGTTGCTTTAAGAGACGGGCGTGAGTTTAAAGCACAAATTATAGGCGCAGATCCTGATTCCGATCTCGCCGTATTGCGTATTTCCTCCAAAGGTGATCTCCCGGCTATTGAAATGGGCAATTCCAACAATCTTATGATCGGTGAAACGGTGATCGCCATCGGAAATCCTTTCGGTTTTTCAAACACCGTAACAACAGGTGTTATCAGCGCTACAAATCGGAGTATAAAGGCCGACAATGCATTCTACCATGATTTTATCCAGACGGACGCGTCTATCAATCCGGGAAACAGCGGAGGACCACTATTGAACATTTATGGTGAGCTTATCGGTATTAATACCGCCATATATGCCAAAGCCCAAGGAATCGGTTTTGCCATACCCATTAACAAAGCCAGAAGGATTGTTACAGACCTTATCAAATACGGAGAGGTTATACCGGCCTGGATAGGTGTTACCGTACAAGATTTGGATGCTGAACTGGCCCAATATCTTAAAGCAACGGACGTCAAAGGTGTATTGGTTAAAAAAACTGAAAAGTCCGCTCCAGCCTTTAAAGCCGGCATTCATGTGGGGGATATTATACAATCTGTTGGATCTCGAAGAATTCTTTCTCAAAACGATTTTAATACAGCAATGAGCAATATTTCAGCCGGAGAAGCCATTAATATAAACATATGGAGGGATGGCAAAACGAGGGCGGTTGCAGTGAAATCTTCATCCTTTCCAACAGAGCTGGCTTTGGACCTGGCTCAAAACATCCTCGGAATCACGGTAAAAAATCTTTCCAAGAAAAATCGTTATATTTACAAGACACATGCACAAGAAGGGGTGGTGATTACGGAAATTAATCGCAATTCATATCTCGCCCGTATCGGCGCCAAGCCCGGGGATGTTATTCGACAGATGGATGAATTAACGATAAAAAATATTAATGATTTTAAAAAAGCGATTGTTAAATACCGCAATAAAAAGTCATTGATTATCGTATTACAACGAAAAGACCAGCTTTATAATATAACTGTTAAATTATAACCTGTGTCCATCCATAAATGGCTCTTTTTGTCCTGATCTGCGTTCTCCGCAGGTTTCCGGCTGCGGCGTACATGTTGTACGCCTCACCCCAAACCCTTGTGCGGCCTTGATCTGAACAAAAATTGCTCATTTCTGAATTGGACACTTAATATAGTCCGCTATACTCAGTGGATGAGCACTAATTAAATTTAGAGACAAAAATTTTCCACTAATCCATATCCTGGTTGTGCTTTTAGCCAAGTTAGCCGTGAATAATAATCACCATGTGTTTTCGAAAAGGTGATATGAATCGATATTATTGAAACCCACTTGAAAAACAATACCGTTGACATCGGCAATGCTTTCTCCCAAAATGGTTAAAATTTACTATATTGATATGGAGGCTTATGATGAAACGCACAAAAATCGTAACATTACTTCAATCAAAAACCCCCATCGATCATGTTCTTATAAAGGGTTGGGTCCGAACCCGCCGTGATTCAAAAAGTTTTTCATTTATTGAAGTCAATGACGGATCCTGTCTGAAAAATATTCAGATAATTACAGACAACACCTTGAGCAATTATACCAACATTGCCAGACTCTCCACTGGATCTGCCGTTGCTGTTTCCGGCAAACTTTCAGAATCTAAAGGTTCCGGGCAAAAATGGGAGGTTATAGCGGAAACGGTTGAAATTTTAAGTGTCGCCCCCGAAACCTACCCCCTTCAGAAAAAACGTCACACAGATGAATTTTTAAGAACCATCGCTCATTTAAGACCTCGAACAAATAAATACGGCGCCGCATTTCGAATCCGGTCAGAGTTATCATACGCTATTCATAAATTTTTTAGAGACAAAGGGTTTAAATATATCCACTCGCCCGTCATCACCGGCTCAGATTGTGAAGGGGCGGGGGAGTTGTTTCGCGTAACCACACTGGCTCTGGATAACTTGCCCTTTATAGGCGGTAAAACAGACTATACCAAAGATTTTTTTGGCAAAGAGACAAACCTAACCGTATCCGGGCAGTTGTCCGCAGAAATGTTTGCCCTTGCCCTTGGAGATGTTTATACTTTCGGCCCAACGTTTCGAGCTGAAAACTCTCAAACCAGCAGACATGTTGCAGAATTTTGGATGGTTGAACCCGAGATGGCGTTCTGTGATCTTAAAGGAAATATGGATCTTGCTGAAGAAATGATAAAATTTTTAACAATATTTGTTCTTAAAGAATGTAACGATGACATTGAACTCTTTGCAAAATATGTGGATAAAACCTTGATAAAAACCCTAGACAATGTAGCGTCATCTGATTTTAAACGTCTTTCCTACACCTCGGCCGTAGACATATTAAAAAGATCTGGAAAAAAATTTGAATATGATATCGATTTTGGAAGAGACCTTCAAACCGAACACGAACGCTATTTAACAGAACAATACTTTAAAAAACCGTTAATTGTCTATGACTACCCCAAAACCATAAAACCGTTTTATATGCGTTTAAACGATGATCATCAAACGGTAGCGGCTATGGATGTTCTTGTGCCTCGAATTGGAGAAATTATTGGTGGAAGCCAGCGCGAAGAACGCCTTGAGGTGCTTGAAAACCGGATGGATGAAATGAATATGCCGAAAGAGAATTACTGGTGGTTTTTGGATTCCAGGCGTTTCGGCTCTGTTGAACACAGTGGCTTTGGTCTTGGATTCGAACGGTTGCTTATGTTGATAACCGGTATCAGCAACATCCGGGATGTTATTCCCTTTCCAAGAACACCCAACAGTATAGAATTTTAACAGCTCTTTTATACCTATGCTTTCATACATCTCAGCTTCGCCAGTTCTTCTGCATAGCCGTAAAGGTGAAGCCCCTTGCTCTCAACAATCATTTCACCATCTTTTACGCCGATCTCTCCGGCCATATATTCTTTGAGATTTTGAATTCCAGCCAGGTTTGCCGGCATTCCTCCCCAAAGATCCCAGGAGCGAAAATATACGATGAAATGAAGCGCGCCATCTTGAATTCTTGTGTCTATGGCGCGTAAACACGGCGGGTCTAGTAGGGTTAGATCGGAAGGGTGTGCCACTTGAAGCACCATCTGGTTGTTTCTACTCCCGAATTTTTTATACGTTTGGATGATCCATTCAATTTGATTTAAATAAAGTTTGCCGTCTTCCTCAAAAACAGCTTTTCCGTCCACGTCTCTTTTGTCTATAATTTCCGTTTCCCCTTCTTCCCACCATTTAAACTTTTCCTCTGTGATCGGCGCCCGGGTTAATCTTTCTCCATATGTATAGGATTCACCCGGTTCTTTTTGTCCGGTCATGATATATTCGATGTATGATCTTTCATAACCTTCACCGCCGTATATATACGCTTCTTCCACCGGGTTGGGTATACCACAGGATGGCGGTATGTCGGGTAAAAGCGGCTGGGTGCCCGGGTATTTTATGTGTCCGGTAAAAAAATCATATTCGAGCCTCGTCTGCCCTGCATAACTCCCTCGATCTATTTTAAATTTTCTGCCATGGTCAAGAATATCATGAACGGCCTGAAACCAAAGGTCGGGTAAATCTCTGACTTGAATCTTATGAATGTACATTTTAATCCTGTTCTTAAAACCAGATATCTTTATATATCCAACATACTCACTTCAAGGGCATTGTTGTTGATAAATTCTCTTCTGGGCTCTACCTGCTCTCCCATGAGAACGGTAAAAATTTCATCGGTTTCAACGGCGTCCTCAACCCTTACTTGTAACAGCGTTCTTTTGTCAGGATTCATTGTGGTTTCCCACAGTTGGGTGGGATTCATCTCGCCAAGACCTTTATATCTTTGAATGCCAAGCCCCTTTTTTCCTTCATTAATAAAATAGGAAAGCAATTGCTCTTTATCATCAATCCGTACAGCGTTTTTATCATCTTCTTTATTAAAAATAAAAAATGGCGGTTTATCATTTTTTAATATATCTTTGCTTAACATCAGGCCTTTTTGAAAATCGTTCGAATAAACAAGATTTCGGCTGATATGTAAAGGTTTAATCGTCCTCGACAAATCGACAACCCTTAGTTCCTTTTGTTTATCAAAAGACGGCGTAACGGTCATTTCATAAATATTTCTTTCATTATTCCATATAATTTCACTGACACTATAATCGTTATTGTTCAGCGTGTTTTTAAGGTACAACATCTTCTGTTTGTCTTGCAGAAAATCTTTATTTTCAACCCCTTCTTTAAAGAGTGTTTCAATTAGATCACTGATAATTCCTTTTTCTTTAAATCTCGATATGATGGAAAAATACTCAGATAAATTTGCCATAAAAATATAAAGATGGTGTTCCGACAAAATATCTTCGCTTTCTCCGAATTTAACGTTTTTCTTATCACACGTCCTTTTTAAGATATTATCATTCAGCTCTTTTTCATTTTTTAGATAAAGTTCTTTCTTTCCTCTCCCGATTTTGAATAACGGGGGTTGGGCAATGTACAGGTAGCCATTATCTATCATCTCGGGCATATGTCTGTAAAAAAACGTCAAAAGAAGTGTCCTGATGTGCGATCCATCAACATCAGCATCTGTCATAATAATTGTTTTATGATACCTTATTTTTTCGATGTTATATTCTTCCATACCGACACCGGTTCCAAGGGCGGTAATTATATTTTTAATCTCTTCGCTTCGTAAAATTTTATCAAATCGAGCCTTCTCAACATTTAAGATTTTTCCTTTTAAAGGCAAAATGGCTTGAAATTTTCTATCGCGTCCCTGTTTTGCACTGCCTCCGGCAGAGTCGCCCTCAACAATAAAAAGCTCTCTTTCCGATGGCTCCGAAACCTGGCAATCGGCAAGTTTGCCCGGAAGCGTTGAATCGACAAGAGCCCCCTGTTTTCTAGCGAGGTCTCTAGCGCGTTTGGCTGCATCTCTAGCCCGCGAAGCATCAACCGCTTTAGCAATTATTTTTTTGGCTACGGACGGATTTTCCTCTAAAAACATACTCAACTTCTCGTTGATCAGAGATTCTACAAGCCCCTTTACTTCACTGTTGCCGAGTTTTGTTTTTGTTTGACCTTCAAATTGTGGGGATTTTATTCGAATACTGATCACAGCCGTTAAACCTTCCCTAATATCGTCCCCACTGATTTTGGCTTGTAGATTTTTAGGAAGATTTCCATTTGTTAAATATTGATTCATGGTGCGTGTTAATCCCGCCTTGAAGCCGATAAGATGAAATCCTCCTTCAATCGTATTGATGTTGTTGGCAAAAGAAAATATTTTTTCCTTGAACGTATTATTATATTGAATGGCGACTTCTATCTGAACGTCGTGTTTTATACCCTCCATAAATATTGGTTTGTGAAGCGGTGAATTAATTTTATTTAGATATTCCACAAACGACACGATACCGCCCTTATAACAAAACTCATCTTTTTTGTCTGAGCGTTCATCTTCTATGGTTAATCTGACCCCTTTGTTTAGAAAAGCGAGTTCTCTTAATCTTCGAATCAGAATCTCATAATTAAAGTCGTCCGTTTCTAAAATTTCGGTGTCAGGAACAAAATGTATTTTTGTACCTCTTTTTTTTGTTTTACCGATAACATTCAGGTCGCTGATTTTCTTGCCTTTTTCATAAGTCTGATGGTAAATTTTCTTATCGGAATAAATTTCGACTTCCATTAATCTTGAAAGCGCATTTACCACTGAAACTCCCACACCATGAAGTCCACCAGAAACTTTATATGAGTGATTGTCAAATTTACCCCCCGAATGAAGTTTTGTCATAACAACTTCAACGGCTGGCATATTCTCTGATTTTTGGATACCTACCGGTATTCCCCTTCCATTATCTTCAACACTGACACTGTTATCCGTATGAATGATAATCTTTATCAAGTCACAATAACCCGCCATGGCCTCATCAATACTGTTGTCCACGACTTCGTAGACCAGATGGTGAAGCCCCTCGATACTAACGTTCCCGATATACATAGACGGTCTTTTTCTAACCGCTTCAAGTCCTTCGAGAACTTTTATTTGATCAGCGCTATATATGTTTTCTTCTGTTTTCATATTTTCATCGGCATGATGACACTTAAATATGTATCATCGTTTTCCCCTTCTATTAAACACGGCTTTTCCTTATCGAGTATATTAACAACAACCTTTTCGGTATCAATTACGCTCAATATTTCTATGATGTATCTGGGATTAAATGCAACTTCAATGGGATCGCCTTTATAGTCTATAACCATATCTTCTTTTGATTCACCCAAGTCCGGATTTGTTGTGGTAATAGAAATATTGTCGTCTTTAAAATTAAAAATAACTCCTTTGTAATCTTCAGAAGATAAAATAGACATTCTTTTTAGCATCATTAAAAACTTTTTTCTATCCAAATGGATCGCGTGAGAAGATCCTCTTTGTATGATATCGCCATATTCAGGAAAATCTCCTTCAAGAAGTCTTATAATGACGGTCTCATAATCTTTTTTGACAATAAAATTATTGTTTTTAACACCAATCTGAACAGTTCCTGAAGGATCTAAAAATTTTATAACTTCATTCATTCCTTTTTTGGGGATAATTATTCCGAGGTCCTGAGGCAGTTGTTTATCTTTTTCATAAACACAATCTGCTTTTGAAAGCCGGTTGCCATCAGTTGAAACCATTCTCACAACGCCTTTATCTTCTTGATGAATAATTTCAAAATATATTCCGGTGATATGGGTTCTTTTTTCATCAGAAGCACCGGTAATAATGACTGTTTTTTCAATCATTTTTTTAAAAACTTCAGAATCGATGGTAAAAAAGTCGATATCTTCTATTATTGGCGTTTCTGGAAAATCATCCGGATTTAAACCTACAATATTGTACTCTACGTTATTATTACCTATTTTAATCCAATAGTTGTCAGATTTACTAATTTGTATCTCTTCACTTGGAAACTCTTTAACAATTTCGTAAAATTTTCTTGAATTTATCGTTAATATCCCCTGATTTTCTATGTCTGCCGGATATAAACCTTCGAAACCTGTTTCAAGGTCCGTTACAACCAATATTATCCCTTTATCTGTTGTCTTCATTAGGATGTTTGATGTAATAGCCAAGTTGCTTTTTCGCCCGGTTATTCCTTGTACTTTAGACAGTACATCAAGGATATCGTTTTTTTGAATTTTAAACTTCATAATCTATTCCTTATTTTTTATATAAATATATAAATATAATAATAATATATTGTTCATAACGATAATAATGTTATAATTTATTTAAATAACAGAAAAAAAAACAATTAAAACTGTTTAAAAAAAGCTTAAAAAACAATTAAAATTAATAGATTATAAAAAGTATTAAATTTATTGTTGATAAATAGTAATTTATTGAAAAAATATCAATATAAAAAGCGGTTGCTATAATGCGTGTTTTAAAAGGGATGGTTAACTTTTTAAAATACTATATATAGTGCTTATTTTAATTTGTTATAAGTATATATACCGTTTATAAGAATGTTACAAGCGTTTTTACCGTGTATTTATCAATAACCAAATAACAAAGAAAGAATGATGAAATTTATCGCTGATTTTCATGTTCACTCCCATTTTTCCAGAGCAACGGCGAAGAATTCGGATTTTGAAAATCTGTATATTTCTGCTCAACTTAAAGGGTTATCGGTTATAGGAACCGGTGATTTTACTCACCCGGGTTGGTTTGCTGAAATTAAAGAAAAACTAATACCGGCGGAACCTGGAATGTTTAGGTTAAAAGATGAACTTTCAAGGTTATGCGATCAAGAAGTTCCAAAGTCATGCCGCAGAAAAGTGCGCTTTATGTTGGTTTCGGAAATAAGCAACATATATAAAAAAAACAATAAAACCCGTAAAAATCATAATCTTGTATTTCTATCCGATTTAAATCAGGCTGAGAATTTTAATTCAAAATTAGATAAAATTGGAAATATAAAATCCGATGGAAGACCCATACTTGGTCTTGATGCCAGGGACCTTTTAGAAATACTTCTCGAGACGTCTGACCAGGCATTTCTTATCCCGGCCCACATCTGGACACCATGGTTTTCACTATTGGGTTCAAAATCAGGTTTCGATTCTATAGATGAATGTTTTGAGGATCTAACGCCTTTTATATTTGCAATTGAGACAGGCCTTTCATCAGATCCGGCGATGAACTGGCGGGTATCCGCACTGGACAACCTTACGCTGGTGTCAAACTCTGATGCACATTCACCATTAAAACTGGGAAGAGAGGCAAATCTGTTTGATACAGAGATTTCATATTCAGCTATAAGATCTGCGATCAAAAGTGGTGATCCCGAAAGGTTTTTAGGCACGTTAGAATTTTTTCCGGAAGAAGGAAAATATCATCTTGATGGTCATAGAAATTGTGATGTTCGTTCTTGGCCCGACAAAACACGGGAACAGGGGGGAATATGCCCGATTTGTGAAAAACCGCTGACTTTGGGTGTTTTGAACCGGGTGGAGGAACTATCAGATCGACCGGTAGGCGGTAAACCGAAAAAATATCACCCTTATAGCAATATTATTCCCCTTGTGGAGATCTTGTCCGAAGTTTTAAAGGTGGGTCCGAACTCAAAGAAAGTAATGGGGAACTACAGGGATTTACTTGAAAAACTGGGACCTGAATTTGACATTTTAACGACGTTAAAAAGAGATGTTATCGACACTGCAGGACTGCCTTTGCTTGGGGAAGCGATCACAAGGGTACGTCAAAATAAAATCGATCTTTTACCGGGATATGATGGAGAATTTGGCAAAATAAAAATTTTTAGTGAAGATGAACGAAAGAAATTTCAGGCACAAAAGCCTCTTTTTATTATAGATTCTACCAATTCATTATCCAAGAAAAGAAAAGAAAATAACCAACAGCCAAAACCTTATACACCGTCTAATGTGGTTATAAAAGATATGCAGGATAAGACCTTCGGAAAGAAATTTGAAACAGTTGATTTAAATAAAGAACAACGTCGGGCTGTAGAACATGATGGGGGTGCATTAATCATCCTTGCTGGACCTGGAACCGGTAAAACACGTACCTTAACCCAAAAAATCGCATATCTTATACAAAAAAAGAAGGTTTCACCGCAGAACATCCTTGCGGTGACGTTTACGAACAAGGCTTCTCAGGAAATGCGTCAACGACTTGAAACCATATTCGGGAAATCGAAAATTCAGCCCTTTATCGGAACGTTTCACAGTCTTTGCTTTCATCTTTTGAATGATGTTGAAAAAAAATCTTATACGATCATTGATGAAAAAGACCGGGGGCTATTACTGTTAGATGCCATCAACCGTGTTGAAGGGGCGGGTGTTCAAGTAAAAACAAAACCCAAAATATTGTTAGAATGGATTATTTCCGCCAAACAAAACATACTCAATCCCGAAGAATGGTTGGATAAAACGCCCTCTACAAAAAATGATTTATTTCAAGCAGTATATCAATCGTATCAAAAATTATTGGAAATACAAAAATTTTACGACTATGAAGATCTGATTTTTAAAGCTGTTCGAATACTTGAGACCGATAATAAAGTTGCCGTTTCTTACAGGGCGCTTTTTCAATATATTTTTGTGGATGAATATCAAGATTTAAATCATGGCCAATACAGGATTATCAAGGCCCTTGCCCCATCTGGTATTAAAAGAAATATTTGTGTGGTCGGCGATCCAAATCAGTCGATCTACGGCTTTAGGGGGTCAAATGTTAAATATTTTAAAAGGTTTATAAAAGACTATCCTGATGCTAAAGTGATAAAACTGACACAAAACTACAGATCAAACCAGACCATTCTTGATGGTTCTTATCAGGTGATTAAACCCCAAAATAAAGATACAGTTCAAGAACGTATTTATTCAGAAATTGACGGTCCAAAAACCATTTGTGTTTTTGAAACAGATTCTGAAAAAGCAGAGGCTGTGGCCATAGGAAAAACCATTGAAAAGTTAATCGGAGGAATAGGATTTCATTCAATCGATTTTGGTCTTGTGGATGGGCAGCAACGTGCCGGAAACGAAAGTTTTTCAGACTTTGCCGTGTTATACCGCACCTCAGAACAAAACAGGATTTTATCAAAGGTGTTCGACACAGCAGGAATTCCATATCAAATCGTTAGCAGAGAGAATTTATTTAACACTAAATATATCAGCGAGTTGATTTCATTATTAAAAGTCATCGAAGGAACGGGGGGGTATGCAGATCTTGAGAGAGGTTTAAAAATAACAACACCGACCATTAATAATAAGGGTATTCAAATCTTTAAAAATTGGGGGTATAAAAATTGTTTTTCACTTGAATCAGCGCTGATGAATGCACGCAGATTTCCCATCAACAAAATGGGTAAAGCGAACCAAATAAAGCTTGGTGATATCTTAAACAAATTTTTCGAAATAAGACAAAAAACAAAAAAAATGTCCATGGGACAAAAGCTTTTGTTTTTATTGGAAAACACCAAAATTTCAACGAACAGTGATTGGAGTCAAAAAACAAATAACACTCTAAAACACATTGTAGATGTTTGTGATAGTTTTGATTCAAATAAAGTAGACTTTCTTAAAATAGCTGCGTTACAAACAGACACAGACACATACAACCATCATTCCGAAAGTGTTGCATTAATGACCATGCATGCCGCTAAAGGACTTGAATTTCCAGTGGTTTTTGTTGCAGGATGCGAAAATGGACTGTTGCCGTTTCAACCGTTGGATGGTGATGTCTCTGATATCGAAGAGGAAAGAAGGCTTTTTTATGTCGCCATGACGCGAGCAAAAGAACGGCTCTACATCACTTTTGCAAAGAAAAGAAAGAGATTCGGAAAAATCGAGAAACGAACACTATCGCCTTTTGTACAGCAAATTGAAAAAAATTTACTAACACATCATACCACAATTCCGGGAAAAAGAACCAAAACCGGCCCGCTACAACTAAAATTATTCTGAGGCTTGACATATTAAAATAAAAGTCAATTATTTTGAATTTAGGTTGAGAATACAATTAAATATCATTGACATACCCTTATTTTTTTTATATGTTCATCCAAAATTTGAGGCGATGAAGCCTCATGTTCTATATTAATCCAAAAGTAGCCCAATCACACAAAACCACGAAGGAAAAAGGTTATCAGAAGATAATCCCCGTCGTGGTTTTTTTGTTTTACAAAGGCGTGTTGAAAGGAGGATTAAGTGTTCAGATTAAAAAAAAGAATCTCTCTTTTATATTTAATCGTTTTGACAGTGTTTGTTATGTTGGGAATCCAAAATGCTCGTTGTGAAACTTCCAATAAAGCTTTGGAGCAGAGAATAAAAAATATCGAAAGTCGTCTTGAATCAACAGAGAATACCGTAGAAAAAACATTGTCGGAATCAGGGGGCCTTGGCAAACTATCTTTTGGGGGGGTCGTTGCCGGTGTCGGTCAATATCAGAGCGTGGATGATGCACCCGGGTTTAACAATACAGGCCGGGGAGGCATTGTTTTTCAACCCGAAATCGGTTTTGCTCTGACAGATGTTGATGAGATATTTACCAAATTTGGATTTGCGGCAGGCAATGCTTTAAACGATGCAACGGTATTTCCATTTATTTTTACGCCGTGGGCAGCAGACTTAGAGGACGATGTAAAAAATATTAACGGACGGAACCGGGATTATCTTCTCACCGCCTGGTACAAACACACTTTTACATTCAGTGAAAAAAACAGGCTGGGAATTACAGGTGGGCTCATCGATGCCACGGACTATCTGGACGAAAATGCCTATGCCAACGATGGATTTACTCAATTCATGAACCAGGTGCTGACAAATGCCGCCAATAGTTTTGCCCCTTCCTATGACATGGGGGGTGCTGTGGAGTGGGAATTTGGCCAATTTGCACTCAAAGGTGTTGCCATGAGTATTGGCGAAAATGATGATGGCAGGAGTTATAGTTTTTATGGTGCCAAAATGGGTTATACCCTGGACACAAAACTGGGTGAGGGACATTACCGTGCTAATATTCAATGGAGCAGTAAGGACTTCAACAATTTTACGGGAGACGATCTGGAATCAAAACAGTGTGTAATATTGTCCTTTGATCAACAACTGGGAGAGATCCTGGGGGCCTGGATCCGATTCGCCTGGCAAGAGGATGATGCCGCCATACAGGTAAAGGAGCTATATTCCGGCGGGCTTGATATTAACGGTAAACTATGGAGACGGGAACAAGACAATATCGGCATTGGATACGCATACCTGGGAGGGGGCAACCAAGACCTTGATAATGCGTATATTTTCGAAACCTATGTCCGATTTTTGCTTAATGACTATTTTGCGATTACAGCCGATCTACAATATCAGGATAATAAAATGAAACAGGGAGACAGTCCTTCCGGATTCATATCCGGAATACGTTGTGTGGTTGAGTTCTAATTTGAGTTATTACAAGTAAAAACTTTTCATGAAATATTCGGGTTAACGAGGTGCGCAATATTTATTGGTAACCCCTTTTGGGGAGAGAACGATTTGCCACCTCAAATCTTGGACTTGCTGACGGCTCCAATACCCGCCAGAGAGAAACGGGCAATATGGTCGGCCAGGCGTTTGATCAAGTCCGGGGTAAGGGACTGGTCCAGGAGGTACTCCAGATCATTGCAGTTGATGGTCAAAAGAGCCCGGCACTGGTTGATAATGCTCATTTCGCAGAACAGGACCGTTTCATTGGTCGTTTCGACGCCCATAATTTTACATATAATCCCGAGCAATTTTTGACGGCGGGGTTCGATCAGGTCGAGCCAGGTGTCTTGGATAAGTCCTGTGGGATTGGCCAGTTCCATCATGTACAGGCGGGTAAAGTATCCCTGTTGGCCCTTTTCCATAAAATTTTGCATAAGGGTCTGGATATAGGCCCTCAGTTGATCGTCCGGTGAAGTATGCACCAAACCGGACGATTCGGAGATTGCATATTTATTAAAAGCATGCTGCCAGGCTTCGGTGTAAAGACTGGCCTTATCGCCAAAGTAATAGTTGACAGCCGCTACGTTTGCCCCGGCTCGATGACAGATCTCCGCCACCTTGGCGTTTCGATAGCCTTTTTCGGCGAACACCTCACAGGCTGCGTTCAGCAGTCGGTTGCGGGTTTCCTTGCCGTCTTCTCTTTGGGCCATGGTATATCCTCCTTAAGCTTTCTTGTAAAAGCTGAAGCCGGAATAAATTAAATGGAGACTTAAAGTTTTTACTTGAATTAACCGATTGACTATATTATCTTGCCGTTTTAAATGTATATTTAAAATATGTATTTAAAATAGTCAAATGGTTTATTATCAACAACGATAAAAACTTGACGGCGTCGTAATCCCGCCTGGCGGGACTGCGTGGCGCTTTATTCCGTGTTCACTGCGGCGTACATAAATGCCCATCATTCAACAAAATTCGCGACGTATTTTTATCTCGCCTGTGTTTGGCGGGGGAACTCGAACGTTTTACTTTACTGTCTTAATTTCGATTTTTTACGAATTCATCAAAACTTAATTCGCCCTGATGGGTTAGGAGGACCAGAAATGATGCAAACGAAGTTCAGCTTCAATTATCCTCGAGCGATAATCGCTACGATATCGGCCGATTATAGGTCTATGTGGTTGAAGCGCTTAAAGATTAATGTCATAAATCGATCTTCCGGTCCGGTTGCCCTGTTTCTAGTCCTTTGGATGATGATCGTGTTTCCGGTTGTGGCGATCGCCGGACCTTCTGGCCCGGGCGGATTGCCGCCGCTGGTAAAGGTGGCCATGGTTACTGCTCAGGATGTCAATCCGCCAGTGGAATACGTTGGCCATGTTGAGGCCATCCAGAGCGTGGACCTGCGAGCCCGGGTCGAGGGATTTCTGAAACAGGTCGACTTCATGGAAGGAAGCGATGTCCATGAGGGCGAGCTCCTTTATGTTATCGAGCAGGCACCATACCAGGCCAGGGTTGATGCCGACAAAGCCTTGGTAGCCCAGGCCGAAGCGACCCTTAACAAGGCCCGCCAGTACCTTCGTCGGGCTCGAACAGTCCGTTCCGGCGGGGTATCTGCAACAGATCTGGACAATGCCGTGGCCGAGGAACTCAGGGCCCGTGCGCAGCTTGAGCAGGCCAAGGCAAACCTTCAGATCGCACAAATCAACCTGGGTTATACCTCGATCACAGCGCCCATCAGCGGCCGGATTGGCCGAACGGAATTTACCAGGGGTAACCTGGTAAATCCCGGTTCAGGCCGTTTGGCTCGGATTGTTCAGATCGATCCCATCCGGGTGGTTTTTTCCATCAGCGAAAACGATCTGGTCGCCATCAAAGCGGCCCTTAAAGATACGGCCAAGGACAAAAAGCATCCCAGGCTGACCCAACGAATCAAACTGCCCGGTGGTCAAATTCTAAAAACCGTGGGTCGGGTGGATTTCGTGGACAATACCGTTGATGCGAGCACCGGTACCATTGTAGTCCGATCGGTGTTTGAAAACCCCGACGACACCTTGCTTCCGGGACAGTATGTCACCGTTCTGGTCGCCCGTAGCGAACCCAAATCAATGATTGTAGTACCACAGTCAGCGGTTCTGGAAGACCACGACGGACGCTATGTCCTGCTAGTGGATGACCAGAACCGAGTTTCCGTGCGACGCGTTAAAACCGGACCTGTGGTCGGCGTCAAATGGGCCGTCGAATCGGGTCTGGCAGTAAATGAAAAAGTCATCGTTGAGGGCGTCCAAAAGGTCCGGCCCGGCCAGCAAGTGAAAACCACTACCACCGATGAACAACAAGGGAGGTAATACATGTTTTCACAAATTTTCATCGAACGTCCGCGCCTGGCCGTAGTGGTATCTATCGTCGTCACCCTGGCTGGACTTATTGCGCTGTTCAACATTCCCGTGGCCCAGTATCCTCAGATTACCCCGCCGGAGATCCGGGTCACCACCGTCTACCCGGGCGCCAATGCCAAGGTTGTGGCAGACAATGTGGCCGCACCCATTGAAAAGGAGGTCAACGGCGTGGACAAAATGCTCTACATGTCATCCTCCTGCTCCAACGACGGACGATATACACTCGCCGTCACCTTTGAGGTGGGCACAGATCCGGATATCGACCAGGTCAACCTGCAGAACCGGGTGCAACTGGCCACCTCTAAACTGCCCCAGGCGGTGGTCGATCAGGGTATCGATGTTCGCAGACGATCCACCGACATCTTGGGTGCTGTAGAATTCTTTTCTCCCAAAGGCACCCGGGACAAACTTTTTTTGAGCAACTACGTCAGCCAAAATATCAAAGATGCCCTGGTGCGTATCAACGGTGTCAGCGATGTCCATATTTTTGGTGAGTTCGAATACAGCATGCGCATCTGGATGGATCCGGAACGGCTTACCGCCCGGGGATTGACAGCCGATGACGTGATCGCGGCCATCCGGCAGCAAAACATCCAGGCTGCCGTGGGATCCGTCGGGACGGCACCCGCCGACACCGACCAGCAGCTCCAGTACACCCTCCGGGCCAAGGGGCGACTTGATAATCCCGTGGATTTTGAAAACATCGTCATACGCAGCAACAATCAAGGCGGTTTGGTGCGGGTTCGTGACGTGGCCCGAGTGGAACTCGGCGCTAAATCCTACTTCACCCGGTCGATTTTTAACGGTCAAGCGTCCTTGGCCATCGGCATTTACCGGTCCTCGAACGCCAACGCTCTGGACACCATGAAAGCCGTGCGGGCCGAACTCGAACACCTTGCCGAGCGGCAGCCCGGCGACGTCCAATACGTCGTCTTTTACGACACCACCAAATATGTTTCATCGGCCATTCACGAAATTAAGCTGACCCTTGTCATTACCTTCCTTCTGGTTCTGTTCGTGAATTTCATCTTTCTGCAGGACTGGCGGGCAACCCTGGTGCCAACGGTGACCATCCCGGTCTCGCTAATCGGCACATTTGCGGTTCTGCTGGTTCTGGGATACAGTGCCAACACCCTTTCCCTGTTTGCCCTGATCATGGCCATCGGCCTGGTGGTAGACGATGCCATCGTGGTGGTGGAAAACGTTTACCGGGTCATGGATAAAAGAAAACTCAGTTCCAAGGCTGCAACCATCCATGCCATGGGCCAGGTCACCGGTCCCATCATCGCCACCACCCTGGTACTTTTGGCCGTGTTCGTGCCGGTGGGTTTCATGCCCGGCATCACCGGCCAGCTTTATAAACAATTCGCTGTGACCATTTGCACGGCGGTGGTCATCTCGGCCGTCAACGCCCTGACCCTGAGCCCGGCCCTGTGCGCCGTGTTGCTCAAAACTCCGAAAATCCCGCAGCATGGACCCCTTGCCTGGTTTAACCGGTCCCTCGGGGCTTCACGCAACATGTATGTGACCGGTTCCGCCTGGCTGATCCGCAAGCTGGTGGTGGCCTTATTGATCTTCGTCGGGGTTATCGGTGCCGCCTATTTTCTGTTCGACCACAGCCCGGCAACATTCCTGCCCCAGGAAGACCAGGGCGTTATTTTTATCAATGCACAACTGCCCGAGGGTGCTTCACTGGCTCGTACCAACACGGTGATGGAACGAGCCTCTTTAGCGTTGAAGGACATCGATGGCGTTGACGACGTTCTGGGCGTCAGCGGGTTCAGCCTGCTCAGCGGTACGGCCGAAAATGTTGGATTCGGCCTGGTCGTCCTGAAACCATGGGACGAGCGCACCCGTCCGCATCAACAGTTGGGGGCCATTGTGGGGCAGGCCCAGGCGAGGTTGGCCGCCATTTCCTCGGCCAATATTTTTGCCTTTGCGCCGCCGCCCATAATCGGGCTGGGTACCACCGGCGGCTTTGACTTCCGGCTCCAGGCGTTAGAAGATCAGTCTCCTCAGGAGATCGCCGCGGCCACCCGGTCGCTGGTCATTGCTGCCAACCAGGACCCGGCCTTGAAGCGGGTCTTTACCACCTACACGGCCAACACGCCTCAGGTTTTCGTAAATCTTGACCGCACGCGGGCCGAGACCCTCAAGGTGCCGGTAAGCCGGGTTTTTGACACCCTGAGTAAAAATCTCGGTTCAGGTTACGTCAACGATTTCAACTTGTTCGGCCGGACCTATCAGGTCAAGGTTCAGGCTGAGGCGAAGTATCGGGATACCCTGGACGATATCAGTCGGTTATATGTCCGCAGCAACGACAATAAGATGGTGCCCATGAAAAGTCTGATCACGCTGTCAACGGTCCTGGCCCCCCAGATCGTTTACCGTTATAACCAGTTCACCAGTGTACAGATTAACGGCAACGCAGCCCCGGGGTTTTCCTCGGAAGAGGCCATGGCGGCCATGGAACGGCTGGCGTCCAAAACACTGCCCCCCGGCTATTCCTTCGACTGGTCGTCCATGTCTTTTCAGGAACGTGAGGCCGGCGGCAAGGTATTGGCACTGTTTGCTCTGGCCCTTCTTTTTGGCTATTTGTTTTTGGTGGGACAGTACGAAAGCTGGAATATCCCCCTTTCCATTATCTTATCGATTCCGGTATCCAGCTTGGGAGCCCTGGCCGGTTTGTGGATCTTTGGACTTAACCTTAGCATCTATGCTCAGATCGGCCTGGTCCTGCTGGTGGGTCTGGCCGCCAAAAATGCTATTCTGATCGTGGAATTTGCCAAGGACCGGCGGGAGCAAGGATATTCCGTGGAAAAGGCCGCCATTGAAGGGGCAAAAATCCGCTTTCGACCGGTGCTGATGACCGCCTTTACGTTTATCCTCGGCGTGGCGCCTTTGGTGATTGCCACAGGGGCTGGCGCCAACAGCCGCCGGGCCATCGGCACCACGGTCTTTTCCGGCATGCTGGCGGCGACCCTGCTGGGTATTTTTCTGGTTCCGGCGCTTTACTATACCTTTCAAACAGCCCGCGAAAAGGGCCATGCCTGGCGAGCGAAAAAGGGAGACAAACATGTTGCGGAATAAGACAAGAAGGTAAAAATGATGCCTGCGCAAAAGGACAAACGAATGAAGAATATGCTCGGTAGCCTAAAAAGGAGGAGTTTGTCGATAATCCTGACACTGGCTTTGGCCGGGTGTGCAGCCGTTGGGCCGGACTATACCAGGGTAGAACCACAAACTCCGGATGAATGGCACGCTGAACTCCAAGGCGGCCTGACCGCTGGTTCAATGGCGCCCGAAACCCTGGCTCACTGGTGGAGCACCCTGAATGATTCGGAACTCGACAGCCTTGTAACGCGAGCTGTTAAAGGCAACCTGGATCTGAAAAACGCCCGGTCCAGAATCCGTGAGGCCCGTGCGTTGCGGGGCATCAGTAAAGCGGGTCTGTTTCCTGCCTTAGACGCTGACGCTTCAGCTACCAAGAGACGTAGCCGCGAAAACAGCGGCACAGAAACGGAAAGCAAACTCTATACGGCTGGTTTTGATGCGGGTTGGGAACTCGACGTTTTTGGCGGCGTGCGGCGTTCGGTGGAGGCGGCCCAGGCGAGCCTCGAAGCCACACAAGAGGAGCTATACAACGTGCTGGTGAGCTTGTTGGCCGAAGTGGGTCTGAACTATGTGGAGGTGCGGACCTTCCAGGCCCGTTTGGCGGTGACCGAGGCTAATATCAAAACTCAGCAGGAAACATATGACTTGAATCGATCGCGGTACCAGGCAGGGGTCATCGACGAGCTACCCGTGCAACAATCTTTGCGCATACTGGAAACCTCCCGATCTCAGATCCCGGCCTTGAGAACAAGGCTGGAGGCAGCCAAAAATCGTCTGGCGGTACTGCTTGGGGAGCAACCAGGAAAACTTCATCGTGAACTGGCTGCGAAACGACCCATTCCGGGATTACCGAAAACAGTGGTTGTCGGGATTCCGGCCGAGACCCTGCGCCAGCGGCCCGATATCCGAAGAGCCGAACGCAACCTGGCGGCTCAGACCGCCCGCATCGGCCTGGCTACGGCAGACCTCTATCCCAAATTCCGGTTATTTGGTACCATTGGACTTGAGTCCCTTTCCGGCAAAGACTTCTTTGAGTGGGCCAGTCGGACCTGGAGCATCGGGCCCGGCGTCTCATGGAATATCTTTCATGGCGGTGCCATCCGGCAGAATATCGAGGTCCAAACCGCCCGTCAGGAGCAGGCGCTGATCCAATATGAGGCGGCCGTCCTAAAGGCTTTAGAAGAGGTGGAAAATGTTCTTGTGGCCTATGCCAAAGAGCAGCGCCGACGGGAGTCTCTCGCCAAAGCTGCGACCGCAGCCCAGCGGGCCGCTCTCGTGGCCCAAGACCAGTATCAGGTCGGTCTGGTGGATTTTAATACTGTGCTGGACGCCCAACGCGCCCTCCTTATCTTGCAGGATGAACTGAATCAGAGCAATGGCGCCGTGATCTCGAATTTGGTAAGACTTTACAAGGCATTAGGCGGCGGTTGGAAACCGCTTTTTAAAGATAAAGACTTGGGCAACGGCTCAAAAAAAGATCTTGCGAAGCAGGAAAATTTGGTGAGAGAATAAAAAATGGAATAATGGTTTCTGGGATAATGTAATTTGGGGTTAATGGTAAAATGGGAGAAGGTGAATGGAAAAGATTGAAGAAAGACTAGAAAAGGTTCATCAATTAATTGAGGCTATATCTGGCCATCGAGATCAATTGATCGAAACCGCTGTTCGGGATGCCGGCTTTACCCTCAGAGAATGTCGTATTGAAGTGGACATGAATCTGGACAACCTGAGAGGTTTTGACGAGATGGTTCCGGTTTTTTCCGAACGACAGCCCATTTGTCGCCCGGATCAGGAGGTTGCCCTGTTGCTGCCGTATAACGGTAGCGCCTGGTTGAACACGGCCATTATTTCCATATTCCTTGTGGGAAATCGAGTTCAGGTAAAATTCGCGACCCGTGGATCCGAGATTTCCCGTTTTACGGAATCCCTTTATAAACCGATATTCGGTGACGCCATTCGTTTTGAATACTCCGATGGAAAAAGCTTTCTCAAAAACGCCATGTCAAACCCAGACATACCTGCTATTTGTCTCTTTGGTTCCGATGATCATGCGCTTGGTTACCAAAATTCAGTTAAGAAATTCGGCAAGAAGTTTATTTTCGAAGGACCGGGAAAAGATCCCTTCATTGTTCTTCCAGAGGCCGACTTGGAGACTGCGGCAAAAGAACTCGCTTTTTCCAAGTATATCTATGCCGGGCAGACCTGCACGGCTCCGGAGCGTGTTTATGTGCATGAATCCCTTCATGATGAATTTGTGGCGCGGTTTGTTGAGTTGAGCCGTGAAGTTAAAATCGGGGACCCTGCTGATCCTGATACCCAGATGGGACCGGTGGCCAGTGCGCGAGCCATAGCACATATCAAGGCCCAGTTAAAGGATGCCGTGGATAAAGGTGCTCGGGTTGTCCTCGGCGGACGTATTGACGGTCATATGGTGTATCCCACCGTGGTCGTGGGTGCCAGTCAGGAGATGCTGGGCATGCGAGAGGAGACCTTTGGACCGGTGAGCTATATCTGTTCGTTTCAGAATAGGGATGAAGCGTTTCGCATGGCCCGGGATAATCTTTATGGACTAAGAGCTTCTGTTTATGGAGATGATAAGGCCGTCAATTTCGGTGATGAACTTGTCGGGGAACCGTATTGCCACCCTGTGGATAAAATCGTTTTTGGATTATTCGGTACCGTGGGGGTGAATCAGGGGCGATCGGAGTCCTGGAAAGGCGCTTTTGTATCGAAACCGGTGGGGGGTTATGGTTATTCCGGATGGATCTGGGAAACCATGGATGAAAAATTTTCCCTAAAGCAGGGGCCAAAACTCCTGAGCATAGAGACGTCGCAGAAGCCATGAATCGTTTATGAGAAATGTGGATGCACGAACATTGATACAGAATTGTCTCATGAAATCAGAATGAGACAATTCTTGGATCAACAAAAAAAGATGTTTTTACGGGCATGGTTATCACAAACAAGCATTTAAATCGGATTATCATATTGATAGTATTAAATAATTGATTTAATGTTTCCTCTTCCTACCCCACCATTTCATTCTTTTTAGAACAAGAAAACAAAAAACCGCATAAACATATGATTTTAATCAACATAAAGTCACTTTTATGCTTTTGTTGATCTGAAAGCAACGAAGAGTTGTTAATTCTGATACCAATGGCATATATATTGCGTTAAGTTATAAGTTATACATATTCTGACCCCAAAAAGATAAATTTCCCCAAATCATAAAAACCAGATAGTTAACTTTATTCGTTTAAGGGAGGTGAAACATGGAGGATTTGTTGCCAAAAGTATGGGCGTTGTTGACCCTTTACGGACTTAAAGTCATTGCGGCGATTGCCGTTTTTGTCGTTGGTCGCTGGGTCGCGAAGATGTTGACCGCCTTAATAGAAAAAGTGATGAACAAAAGACAGGTTGATCCCACCATCGTCTCCTTTATTGTCAATCTCATCTATATTGCCTTGCTGGTATTTGTCGTTCTGGCCGCACTTGGACAGCTTGGCATACAGACCACGTCGTTTATCGCCGTCATCGGTGCCGCCGGCCTTGCCATTGGTCTTGCGCTGCAAGGATCGCTGGCAAACTTTGCCGCGGGTTTTTTAATGATCATTTTTCGCCCCTTCAAAGTTGATGATTTTATTGAAGGGGCGGGGGTTGCGGGAACCGTTGAAGCGATTCAGATATTTACCACCCAGCTGCGGACGCCCGACAATAAAACAATCATCATACCCAATGGCAGTTTGACCGCAGGCAACATTACGAATTATTCTGCCAAAGGAACACGACGCGTTGATTTGGTGATCGGTATTGGTTATGGGGATGATGTTGATCATGCAAAGAAAGTAATATCTGATGTTTTAGCAACAGAGGAACGCATTTTAAAAGATCCTGCCCCAGCGATCATGCTCATCGAACTGGCTGACAGTAGTGTAAATTTTGCGGTTCGCCCATGGGTATTGGCTGCCGATTATTGGGGTGTCTACTCCGCACTTACCGAAAATATTAAAAAAAGCTTCGACGCCGAGGGTATCAGCATACCCTTTCCTCAGCGCGATGTGCATGTGTATAAGCACACGGAACAATAGCGATGAACAGGAAGTTATTCTTTTGAATTTTTCATCACAATGTAAACAAAAAATAAGGAGGTAGGCTATGAAAAAGTATTATTTAACACCGTTGTTTATTGTAATGATCAGCATCCTGCTAATCAGTTGTGGCGGCAAGAAAGTTATGAAGACCGCACCGTCTTTTGAACCGCATAAATTTGGCGCAAGTCAGTATGTGCCCAAAGTTGACAATTTTGTGGTGATCCTGGACACATCTTCTTCAATGTCGGATAAATACGGGAAGAAGGAAAAGGCCAAGATTGCCAAAGAGCTCTTAACCGCCATGAATCAAACACTTCCTGAATTGAATTATAATGGTGCTCTCATAACGTTCGGTCATGATGCCCATCTGCCTGACAAGTCAGCGATGCTTGTTTACGGGCCAACTAAGTATTCAACTTCAGGGTTTGAATCAGCCTTAAACGCTACAAAGGGGCCCAGTGGAGATAGTTCTCTTCCGCTGGCCAAAGCCATCGCTGCTGCCGGTGGAAACTTGAAGTCGGCCCAAGGTCCCATCGCTGTCGTTCTCGTTAGCGATGGAGAAAAGATGGACCAAGCCCCGGTAACGGCAGCGAAGGCCTTGAAAAGCCAATTCGGTGACCGGCTTTGTATCGATACGATATTGGTGGGGGATGATCCTGCCGGAAAAATGACCCTGGAACAGATAGCCAAAGCCGGTGGTTGCGGAATTTCAACCACTGCCGACAGACTGGCTACATCCTCGAGCATGGCCGGTTTTGTTGAGGGTATATTTTTGGCCAAGCCTGCTCCCAAACCCGTTCCTATGGCAGCGGCACCCAAACCCTTGGACAGTGATAAGGACGGCGTGCCGGACAATCTGGATCAATGCCCCAATACGCCTGTGGGAGCCACGGTTGATGCCAGGGGATGCTGGACCTATGCCGCGAAGGTGCTGTTTGATATTAACAGCGCAGAGGTAAAGTCTGAAGCATATCCCATGCTCATTGAATCGGTTTTGATATTGAAAAAGAATCCGAACCTCAAGGTAGAGATTGACGGGCATGCAGACAAGACCGGAACGGCAGAGTATAACATAACCCTTTCTAAAAAACGGGCCGAAGCGATAAAAGATTTTTTCGTTTCCAGAGGGATTGATCCCCAACGGCTCACCACCCACGGTAATGGTTTTTCGCAGCCGGCAGCCAGCAATAAAACGAAGGAAGGCCGGGCCAAAAACAGGCGGGTTGAGTTAACACCGGTTCAATAAAACCCCCAAAGATGTATAGGGGCATAATGCATGAAGATGGAGTGAAGGCAAACAACTGCCGATCTCCATCTTCATGATACATGTATCAGACAAATTGTAAGAGCGGTGTCGGTGTTCAGCGAAAGGAATTAGAGCAAAATGGAACCCCTTGATCAGATTGCGAATACGATATCTTTGACCATGGGTGTTGCCTGGGCCAGCGGAATAAACTTATACGCTGCCATTTTGGTTCTCGGGCTGCTTGGGACAACCGGTAACATCACTTTGCCGGCGACCCTTCAGATTCTTACAGACCCAATGGTGATTGTTGCCGCAGGGGTGATGTATTTCGTTGAGTTTTTTGCGGATAAGATGCCGGGCGTGGATACAGGATGGGATACACTTCACACGTTTATCCGCATCCCTGCAGGGGCTCTTTTGGCGGCCGGTGCTGTGGGGGATGTAAATCCGGCCGTTGCCCTGACAGCCGCTATTCTCGGAGGTGGGTTGGCCGCCGGTGCCCATGCCTTTAAGTCGGGATCAAGGGTTATCATCAATACATCACCTGAACCGTTCACCAACTGGACCGCTTCCATTGCAGAAGATATCGCTGTGATTGGGGGTCTCTGGGCCGCCCTTTATTATCCGTGGCTTTTCTTGGTTTTAATGATCGTTTTTATCGGGTTGATGATTTGGCTGCTGCCGAAGATTTGGGGGGGTATCAAAAAGATTTTTGGTTATATCGGCCGCTTATTCAAACATGGGGAAGGGGATGAATCTTCGCAGAACAGCAAACCGGTTGATTCTTAACCCGCATGGCGAAAAATTTTTTAAAAAACCGAATAATATTGTTAAGTTGGAGTTGAGGGCAAGGGATCAAGATTCTCTCTTTCCGTGATTATAAGACCGATGAGAAAATGACCCTTGAACGGATCTTCATCTTTTTGGGTAATATGTGCGATTTGTGTTTTTAAGGATTCAGACGAGCCTGCGGATTCTGGAGGAATATATTTCATATCCACAGTATCTTCTACCTTTAAATGCTTCAATACTGCAGAATCTTTGTTCACCAGAATGCCCAACCCTTTCGATGACATGTCCCGCAACTTAAACTGATAGACATTTCCGGTATCTTGCAGTCGAAATTCAACGCTATAATACCGATCCAGTATGGTTCTGGATTCAGGCCGTCTGTCGATTAAGTTGTTGTTATATGAATTCGTTTTCATGATTTTTCTGGATAGGCCAAGCTAAATATCGATTTTAATAAAAATTTGTTGCAATGTCCATCCTTTTTTTAAAAAAAGCATAAGTTATAAAAACAAACGATAAGATTCCGAAATTCCGTCTTAAAGAGGTTCATAAAATCGTATCATGATGTTATCTATAAAAACAGATACCATAATAAGGATATGGATTGAAAGTGGGATCTTGGTGTGTTAGTGTCAGTAGCGTTGGTGAACCGTCATTGATTTTCACCAGATAAAATTCCGTCGGGAAGCGAACGAAATGGAGCAAGAAAGATTCTTATTAGCGGGAAAAAACGAATTTATGTGATTTTATCCGCGCTGCTTGCGCTTTTTCTCGGCGCTCTTGATACGTTGATAATGGGGGCGGCGATGCCAACCATTGTTTCAGATCTGGGCGGAATACAGCTTTACAGCTGGGTGTTTTCGGTGTATCTCCTTTCCCGTGCCGTGGCCCTTCCCATTTTTGGTAAACTCTGTGACCTGTTTAACAGCAAAAGACTGTATATTATATCCATCGTCATCTTTTTGATCAGCTCTGTTTGTGCAGGGATGTCTCACAGCATGGCCCAGCTGACCTTCTCTCGGGCTATTCAAGGCGTGGGGGCAGGCGGTAATTTTGCCCTGGCCTATATTGTTCTGGCGGATATTTCTCCACCGGAACGGCGGGGCAAGATGATGTCGCTGATCAGTTTTGTCTGGGGGGTATCTAGTGTTCTGGGGCCCACCCTGGGCGGATTTATTGTCAATTATTTTTCATGGCGTTGGATTTTTTATATAAACGTTCCCCTTGGGATTATTGCCCTCATCGGAATCGGTGTGTATTTAGAGGAAACCCGTGAAAAGAAAAAAGAAGCTTCCATCGATTATCTGGGCACTTTAACGCTTTCAACAACCATACTGGCATTACTAACGGCCTTTTTGTTGGGAGGGCGCTCGTACCCATGGATATCACCTCAAATCCTTGGACTTTTTATATTAACATTGTGTTCAGGAGTGGTTTTTTATACCATTGAACGCCAAGCAAAAGAACCGATACTGCCCATTGGATTTTTCCAAGTACGAGGTTTCAGTATCGCCAACAGTTCAGCATTTTTTGCAAGTATTGCCATTTTTTCACTCTCTGCATACAGTCCTCTTTTTATCCAGGGTGCTTTGGGAAAAACCCCAGCTCAATTGGGTCTGGCCATGGTTCCTTTAAGCCTGGGATGGTCAATGGGAGCATTGCTCTGCGGTCAGATCGTCCATTTACTGAAAGAGAGACCCAGTACTTTGTTGGGCGCTGTTCTGCTCTTGGCCGGGTGTGGTTTGACCCTTTCATTTTCCATTTCCACGTCCTTAACGGCCTGTTCCATTGTTTTGGCCATCGCAGGTCTCGGAATGGGTTTTGTGTCGATTTCCACGCTCCTCATCGTGCAGAACAGCCTTCCCGGAGAAGATCTGGGGATTGCTACCGCCTCTCATCAATTCAGCAGAACCCTTGGCGGGACCATTGGTATCGGTATTTCAGGGAGTTTAGTGACCGCTAGGCTTCAGACAACCATGGACGTATTGAGGATGCCCGGAATTGATGGCAGAATTCACCCATCTCTTTCTACTCATTTACAACAGAGCGTCGAAGGCTTATTTCGACCGGAGATACAATCTCTTCTTGCGGAAAATGTTCAAAAAGCCCTTCGGGAAGCGGTTGCAGAAGGTGTTACTTTGGTTTTTTGGGTATCATTGATCACGGCATGCATGTGCCTGTTTTTTAGTTACAGATTACCGGAATGATAGGAGAGTGAAAATTATAAAGATGAAAAAAACACCCCATCCAACACCTGGCGGTAGAAGCCGACGTCTTACGAAAGACACCTTTCGTTTTGATTGCCATCCCGGCGTAACATGTTTTACCCGTTGCTGCAAAGATGCGGACATGTATCTTTATCCATATGATGTCATCCGTATGAAAAACCGGCTCGGCATTTCATCAGATCAGTTCTTGGAGCAGTATACGTTTCAAGCAATTAGAGACAATCCACATTTTCCAAATCTTATGCTGAAAATGGTGGACAATGACGAGAAATGGTGCCCGTTTTTGTCAATAAAAGGGTGTACGATATACGAAGACCGCCCATTTTCCTGCCGAGCGTATCCACTGGAGCGCGCTGTGGCAAGAGCCGGTGATGGGGCTGAACGAACCGTTTTGTATTTTATTGCCGAAGATTCCTATTGCAAGGGCCACAAAGAATCTCGCGAATGGACGATAAGAGAGTGGATTGAGGATCAGCAGATTCAGTTATACAATGATATGAATGATTTGTGGGTCGAGATCGACACCCTGTTTCGAGCAAATCCCTGGGGTACGCAAGGGATCGACAATCCTGCTTTTAAAATGGCATTTATGGCCTGCTTTAATGTCGATGAATTTAAGAAGTTTGTTTTTGAAAGCACTTTTTTATCAAGATTTAATGTGCACCGGGATCGGGTCAGTCAGATGCAGGAATCGGATGTTGAGTTGATGAAATTCGGTTTTGACTGGATAAAGTTTTTTCTGACCGGCAAAGGTCCATTCATGATGACCCCATCAAAAGATGACCCGATTTAAACCATGTCTTTTCTCTCACATTCCTGGGACATGTCATTGCAGGATGCAAGACGATTGCAGATGAAATTGGCAGCCCATATTATCCGGGAAAACAGGTTGGAAACGGTTAAAACGGTTGCCGGTATCGATGTGGGGTTAAAGGGTGACATGGCGTGCGCAGCCATCGTGGTGCTTAATTTCCCCAAACTCGACGTTGTCGATCAATTTACGGCCACAAGACGGATTACATGTCCATATATTCCAGGCCTATTAAGCTTTCGTGAAGGTCCGGTGATTCTCGATGCCCTTGATCAGCTTGATCGTAAGCCGGATCTGCTTATTTTCGACGGCCAGGGTATCGCCCATCCCTACCGCCTGGGGATTGCCAGTCATATCGGACTGCTTTCCGACTATCCTTCCATCGGTTGTGCCAAATCCCGGCTGTGTGGGCAATATCAGGAACCGGATGCCGAGCGCGGCAGTCATGTCTCGCTCATGGACCATGGCGAAACCATTGGTGCCATCGTAAGGACGCGAACCGGCGTTAAGCCGGTGTTTGTATCTATAGGGCATCGCGTCGATTTAAAAACCAGTATCGATGTTGTTTTGGGATGTTGTAAGGCATACCGCCTGCCAGAGACGACGCGCAAAGCACATCGTCTGGCATCAGATGTGTTGAGTTGAGCTTTTCGTTTGCTGTTTCTTTACTTAGATGAAGCCCATTTTCGGATTCGGGAAACCGTTTGGTTGTCCCAAGTATTTGACAACCGAAGATGAATGAAATGGGTAAAGAGGTTGTTCACAATCCCGATAACCTTTTCTATCAGATATATCTTCTCGAGAACAACGCCTTCTATGTCATCCGGGGTTTCCACCGGCCCGGTCTCCGGCAACTTCAGGTTGGAGATGTTGAGACTTTCCCCTTTGAGACTGAATTCCCAGGTTTGAGCTCCGGTTTTATAGGCCAGGTGTATTTCGGTAACAGCAGCCCCCTTTGAAATTGCCAGAAGGCCTTCTTCCATGCTGGCATTATCGCCTTTAATGGTGACGGTTTCTTTAGCGTTGCTGCGTGTGTTTTCAAGGACCAGCCGATTTCCGACAGTTAACGATACAAGATCCGTATCGTATTTGCGCAACCGGCCCTGATCGGTTTCGATCATGAACCACAGCCAGGTCAGAAATTCGTTTCCTAAAAATTTGTACCGGCTATATGCGACGGCGATATCCAGCATCGGCTATTCCTCGGGGCGGCTTGTTCCTATGTCTCGCAAAATATCACGTTCTTTATCCGCTAATCCGGCCATTCGGTCGGCCGCGGTATAGGGAAACAGGCGGATCAAATGAAGGTTGAAAGATTTGATAAAAAGTGTCTCTAAGGCTTCATTGGCTGCTTTTAAGTTGGAAAAAAACCACAAAGAGGCGGTCTCGTACTCCCACACCAAATCATAAACATTCGGTGTTGCCGGAATCCGATGGACAAGGGTGTTGACGACATGATCTTTGATGGATTTTTTTTCATTGCCGGATAAGTAGTGCCGGCCGGTATCTGCCAGGCGTTTGGCAGCGTAAAGGGCATAATGTTTCTGAATAAGCTTCGGTGGAATGGATTTCTTGTCGATTCGTAGGGAAAACACCATATAGCCACCAAAAACAAATGAATAGCCTTCAAAATCAGGTGCATACGGGGTCTCGAAGGACGTCCAGCCGACGGTGGCTTCAGAGCCGTCATCCTCGATTTTTGGAATTGCATGTTGTTTGAGGCCCTGGTAGACGGTTTCATGAACAGAACCGTCCAGTTGACCCGCAGCTTGATAGCGAGTGATAGACATGCGTGATGAAAGAAGACCCATAATATTCTCTTTTTATAATAAGATAAAAATTCAGCGTGTAAGAAGCGTGCAACAAGATTTGTGGAAAAGGCTATAGCGCGTTTGCTGGCCGGTTACAAGCCATAATGTTTAGGATTTAGCTTCCAACGTAAATTGAGCCCATAAGGGGAAATGATCCGACAGGTAACTATTTTTAAAGGTATCTTGGATAACCGCGCTGTTTTTTAGGGTGATTTTGCCTCGAAAGAGAATCCAGTCGATATGATCTCCGTCTGTATTTCCGGTAAATTCGTGATGGGTTCCCGTAAAAGGCTTTTTAAACGCGTCTTTAAAATAGCCTGCATTTCCCGATGATGTATCATCATGTCCCGTGAAAATATTATAACATGGACTAAAGGGTGTGGTATTAAAATCTCCCATGAGAATTACGGGGACATCATCGGGAAGATGCGACAACCGGTCAAGGATCAGTTTGGCGCTTTTAACTTGAACCGAAACGTCAAAGTCAAGATGCGTATTAATACATATCACTTGTCGGCGGTCTGTTTCGAACATGCCGATGGTGCACTGTCTGGGCCAGATGCTTTTCCGATAACGGCTCGGTATCGAGGGGGTTGGGCTCAAAAAAAAATGTTCATAGTGGATGCAGTGCCAGTTTTTTTGATAAAAGATAACGTTGTTTTGCCAGAAAGAGGGTGACGGGCTTCGCCTCCCGATATAGTCGTATTCCGTTAACAGGTTGTCGAGAAAATTGATCTGGAAGTCATTGGCTTCCTGAAAACCGATAAAATCCATACGATATTTTTCGAGAAAAGGCTGAAAGCCTTTCTTCCGATATCGCCAGTTGTTGGCACCGTCATCCGCCAGTCCAAAACGTAAATTTAAAGTCAAAACAGAAAGCATGGTATTTTTTTAATATCGAAAACGTTAGATCTCTTTAGACACCGAATATCCTTTAATATCAAGCTGGTACGAGGATAGAGCAAATGCCGGGTGATTTGGGCAATAACCCGGTGAGTAACACATTAAATGGCATCCGCTTCGATCAGGTTGAGATATTGAGTCATATCAAACCGGATATTGTTAAAGTTGCCGAATGTGACATCATAAAATGAAAGATTTAATTTTCGCTTTATGACATCAAAAATTGCGAGATAGTTCAGAAGAATCCGTTTTTCCCACAAAAAGCCAATTTGAGATGCCAATTTTTGGATCGATTCTTTGTTACCCTCGATTTCAATAAAATCACCGTAAGGCATGGTGTCCAGACAAAGGTGCGTATCGTCGAGTATGTAGGTTTCACGCCATTTTTCGTATATTTGTTCTTCCTGGAATCCCAAAGATTTCAGGATGTGTTCCATGGCGTCAAAATCACTGACTTCAACTTCGAATTCTTGTAATATTTTAAATTGATTGTCTTTAAAGGGTGGTTCGGATTTATAGGTTAGCGTAATTTTTTTATCCTTACGCAGCCTCAACAGAGATTTTTTTTTAATCAGCGATTTTTCAGGGTCTTCAAATCGTATGTTGGTTTCAAAAGTTCGATCCTTATAAACAGCGCCAAGGTCAATCATGCGGGTTCGCACAGGGTCTATATTCGGCAAGTAAAATTTTACTTCGGTTTCTAAATATTTCATTAGACGGCACCTTATTTCCCAAAAAAAATTAATGACACAGAAACTTCTTGTGAAACCAACGCACTTCAAATATATATTAGAAATTATTTTTAGTGTCAAATCCTGGATCGGCTTGCGATTTTTCCCTTGACACAGTGATATTTTCTATTATATCAATCGGGTTTTATTCAAAGGAGAAAAACAGGTGAAAAAGTACACATATAGTGCCAAAGACGCCGACAATCAGGGAAAATGGTGTCTGGTGGATGCCGAAAATGCGATTCTGGGCAGACTCGCCAGCACCGTAGCGGCGCGCCTTCGAGGAAAACACAACCCGCTTTTTACCCCCCATGTGGATACCGGTGATTGGATTATTGTCATTAATGCGGATAAGGTTGCCCTCACCGGAAGGAAATGGGATCAGAAAAATTATTACCGGCATAGCGGCTACATCGGAGGCCTTAAGACCATCACAGCCAAAAAGCTCATGGAAAAAAGACCCGAAGATCTCATTCGGTTTGCCGTTAAGGGCATGCTGCCAAAGAACAGACTGGGGAGAAAACTGTTTAAAAAATTGAAGGTTTATTCCGGAAAGCATCATCCCCATGAGGCTCAGCAACCGGAGATTCTTGAAGTTTAAACAAATCACGTTATAATCTATTAATTATTGGGGAGTTGTATGGACAAGGAAAACGTTTATTATTCAACTGGAAAACGAAAAACTTCCGTTGCCAGAACATGGTTAACGCCGGGAAGCGGTGAAATTATTGTCAACAATAAGCCCATCGATGAATATTTTAAGATTGAGTCCATAAAAGGGATTGTGAAGCATCCACTTGTTTTGACCAATACCCTTGATTCGTTTGACGTAAAAAGTAAGGTTGTCGGTGGCGGTATTGCGGGACAGGCCGGCGCGATTCGGCATGGCATTACAAAGGCACTGATACTGGCCGATCCAGATTTAAGAAAAGCGTTAAAAAAAGCCGGATTTGTTCGGCGTGATGCCAGGGTTAAGGAACGAAAAAAATACGGGCAAAAAGGTGCTCGCGCTCGTTTCCAGTTTTCAAAACGTTAGAATTTTTTTCCAATAAACAAAAAGGAACGAGGACCTCCTCGTTCCTTTTATTCTTGCCGATTTTTCCACACAGGTGCCCGTTTTTCGAGAAAGGCCGTCATCCCTTCCTGAGCGTCTTCATCAAGACAGTTCATGGCAATTGCATGGGTTGCATATTCGTAAGCAGATGGTTCATTTAGATCTACCTGGCTGTAAAATGTCTGCTTACCAAAAGCGAGGGTATACCGGCTGTATTGCGCCATTACCATGGCCAGTTTTTTAGTCTCTTGGGAAAGCTCGTCCGGGGAGACGACCTGATTCACTAGGCCGAACCTTTCAGCTTCATCAGCCGAGATAAATCGACCCGTCAAAAGCATTTCCATGGCCCTTCTTCTACCGATAACTCTGACCAGCGGAACAGCAGGCGTCGTGCAGAAAAGGCCTATTTTTGCCCCGGGTGTGGCAAATTGAGCGCCGGTTTCTGCGATGGCAAGATCGCAGGCAGCAACAAGCTGGCATCCCGCTGCCGCTGCAATGCCGTGAACCTGAGCAATGACGGGTTGTGGAAGTTTTTTAAGGGTTTGCATCATTTTTGCGCATACCGAAAAAATGGTATAAAAATGCTGAATATCCAGGTCGGGACCGACCATATCTTTAAGGTTGTGCCCTGCACAGAATGCCGGGCCCTTTCCCCTGATAACGACGACGTGGATATCCTGATCCTGTGCGACATGTTTTAGTTTGTTAAGCATATTATTCATCACGTTAAGAGAGAGTGCATTCCGTTTGTCCGGTCGATTCAATGTCAGCCATCCAATGGGTCCGTCCTTTTCAAGCAATACAGGTTCCATACGCTTTCCTCCACTTCATACTAAAGGTTTTTAAACATATTCGGGTGCAATAATTTATATTGTTTTAGCCGCTTTCCAGCACCTGACAAAATGATTTTCTCCAACTTTTTCGAAAACCATCGTATCTTTCCGACAAGCTGTTTCAACGATGGAGCACCTATCCTGGTACTTGCATCCTTCGGAAAAAGCATCTGAATCGCCGACACGACCATTGGACAATTTAACATGCCATGTTTTATCCGGATCCGGATCGGGAATCGCCGACAGTAAGGATATGGTATAAGGGTGATGGGGATGATTAAAAATATCTTCCGACGGTGCAAACTCTACGATATGACCATTATACATCACGGAAATGGTGTTGCAAAGATACCCCACAACATTGAGATCGTGGGAGATAAACAAATAGCTTAACCCCAGCTGATCCTGCAGGTCTTTTAAAAGGTTGATGATTTGTGCCTGGATGGAAACATCCAGCGCCGAAACCGGTTCATCACATACAATCAATGACGGTTCAACGCTCAGGGCACGGGCGATACCGATGCGCTGGCGCTGGCCTCCGCTGAATTCATGGGGATATCGATCCGCGCTGTCCGGTGACATGCCCACCATTCTCAGGAGCGTTTCAAGGCGCTCTTTACGGTTTGTTGCGTGTTTATTGCCTATTATTCGAATCCCTTCTTCTATGGTCTGTCCGATGGTCATGCGGGGATTCAGTGATCCGAATGGATCCTGGAAAATGATCTGTATCTCTTTTCGATACGGCTTCATCTCTTTTTCGGAAAATCGGCGGATATCGCGACCCTGAAAAACAATTTTTCCTGCATCCGATTCCAGCAGTTTCAAAATAAGGCGAGCAACCGTAGTTTTTCCACAGCCGCTTTCTCCCACCAGGCCCATGGTTTTACCTTGTTCGATTTCAAAGCTCACGCCGTCCACGGCTTTCACCCACCCGTCGATTTTTTGAAAAAAACCTCGCCGAATCGGGAAGTATTTTTTCAAACCTTCTATAAGAAGAAAGGGGTGATTATTTTTGTTTTTTGATTCCATATATCTCTAAACTAGTTTGTATGACTGTTGTCAGACTTTCAACGCATTGTAATTTTTTTGTATTTCACTTGACCCCTTGAATCCTCGACGCCTTGTACCCTTTAGATTTAAATAATACCGGACACCGGGCCAGGTGCCCCTCGCCGTAGTCGCACATCCCGGGATATTCTTTTTGGCAACTTAAAATTCTGTGACGACACCGCGGATGAAACGGACACCCATCGGGCTTATACGCCGGGTTGGGCACGTTGCCGGGGATGCTGTAAAGTCTTTTACCCCGTTTTGAAAGACTGGGAAGCGAGGCCAAAAGTCCCTGGGTATATGGATGCCGGGCAGCGCGAAAAATTTGGGCTGTATTGCCCTGTTCAACAATGATACCCGCGTACATGACATAAATCCGATTTGCGATGGCTGAAACGACGCCGAGATCATGGGAAATATATAGAACCGACATGGACCGTTTTTTCTGAATCGATTTTAAAAGCGCGAGAATCTGAGCCTGTACCGTAACATCAAGAGCTGTTGTCGGTTCATCTGCAATAATCAGATCCGGGTCGCACGCCAGGGCCATGGCGATCATGACCCGCTGTCTTTGTCCGCCGCTGAGCTGGTGCGGATAGTCATTAAGTCGTTGTTTAGGGGATGGAATACCCACGTCGTTAAGGAGTTGAACACAATATTGAAAAAGTGCCTCTGGTTCTATTTGTTTATGCGTATAGACGGCCTCACCAATTTGATCGCCAATGGTGAAAACCGGATTCAGGGATGTTAGGGGCTCCTGAAAAACCATGGAGATATGATTCCCCCGAATTTTTTGCATTGCTTTTTCATCGAGTTTTATAAGGTTTTGTCCGGAAAATATAATTTGGCCGTCTACGATTTCTCCAGGGGGTGTTGGAATGAGGCCGAGAATGCTAAGTGCCGAAACGGTTTTCCCACATCCGGATTCACCAACAATACAGACCGTCTCTTTTTTCCGGACTTCGAAACTAATCCCGTCCACGGCATGGGCGTGCTCCCCGTTGCTTTGAAAATAGACCTTTAAATTTTCTACGCAAAGAAGCGGTCTGTCATTGGTCGTTTGTCCGTCGATCATTTAGTGCCTTTCTCTTAGCTTGGGGTTCATAACATCTCTGAGCCCCTCTCCGAACAGGTTAAATGAGAGCACCACAATCAGTATTGCAATCCCCGGTATAAAGGTCAGCCAGGGCGCATCAAAGATAAAGTTTTTGCCGTTCGAAAGAATGTTGCCCCAGGTGGCATGGGGTGGGGGCACACCGAATCCAAGAAAGCTCAAACCGGCTTCGGTTAAAATGGCTGAAGCAATGCCGATAGTGGCTGAGACCAGCACCGGCGCAATGGCGTTGGGCATGATATGACGAAAAATAATCCTGAAATTGCTAAGACCAAGGGCCTTTGCCGCTGCCACAAAGTCTTGTTCTCTCAACGAAAGAAATTCAGCACGGACAAACCGTGTCGTCCCCATCCAACTGGTCAGTCCGATGACGATCATAATGTTGTATATGCTGGCAGGAAGCAGGGCGACCACCGTTAAAATCAGAAAAAAGCTCGGAAAACAGAGCATGATATCCACGATTCGCATGATCAGGGTATCAATGGAAACCGCATTGCTGTGAAACATCGCTTTTAAGGCCGGCGTTTCTTTTTCTGTTGATCCGTGCCGGGCGAATAGAGAATAAAATATGTATGCCAGGCAGAGCAATAAAAACACGGTACCGATAAAGGTAAAATTTGCGATCACCAGACCTGTTCCTAAAATTAAGGCAAACGTGAACAGAACCTGATCTGTTCTAATATGGTGTTGTCCAAAATAGCCTGCAATTCCACCCATAAAAATACCGATGAGCACCGATATGCCAACAGCCACAAAACCGACGGTCAGAGAAACCCATGCCCCTTGAAGCATTCTTGCAAAAACATCTCTACCCAGATCATCGGTTCCCATGAGATAAACTCCCAGGGCCGGGACCTCTTGGGGCTGCAGGGAATCAAGATTCGGTTTGGCCAACGGTGGGCGAAGCTTTTCCTGAAGACGAACCATGGCAGGATCGAATACAGGCCTGGATCCTGATGTTAAAAATAGGCCCGTGACGGCACAAAAGAAAAACAGGATAAAAATAAAAAGTCCTAAAATGGCGAGCCGGTTTTGGCCGAAAAGGCGACGGACTTCCTGCATGCGGGTTCGTTTTGGCGGCAGCGGCGATTCGATATAAAAATCGTTGTTCAATTTTTTTTCAACCATAGTCATTACAAGCGTATCCTTGGATCGACAACCAGGTAAAGCAGGTCTGAAATAAAGGTGCCGGCCAGAACCAGGACGGCTGAAACAAAGTTGACGGTCAGAATTACAGGATAATCCCGGGCCAGGATGGCTTCATAGGCCATTCGCCCCATTCCGGGCCAGGAAAAAATAGATTCGATGATCACCGAGCCTCCGATCAGCCCGGGCAAAATGAGGCCGAACATGGTGACAAAGGGCAACAGCGCATTTCGAAGCGCGTGTTTATAGTGCACCTGTTCCGGAGGAAGCCCCTTGGCCTTGGCGGTGCGGATATAGTCCTGACCTTCCACTTCGAGCATCTGGCTACGAACATATCTGGAAAGAACCGCAATGCCACCGGTTGCACCCAACATGGAGGGAAGAAGCAGGTGCCAGATTCGGTCCATGAACAGATAAGTTGCCGGAGCGTCTCCGATACCGAATGTTATCATACCGATTACCGGAACATGAAAGTAAGTGACGACCAAGATGATCAGAACGTATGCAAAGAAAAATCCGGGAATTGAAATCAGTACATACGATATGAACGTGGCACTGCGATCGTAGATTCCGCCCCTAAAAATAGCGGACCGGATTCCCACCGGAAATGAAAGGGTCCAGGTAATGAGTGTGCCCACAACAAATAAGGGCAGGCTGTTTAAAAATCGTTCCCAAATCTTTTTAAGAACCGATTGATTGTCCTTCCAGGAAACGGTTTTTCCTGTAAAAAGGTCCCGGTAAAAATAGATGTATTGAACGTAAAGGGGTTTATCCAGGTGAAACTCTTTTTGAAATCGTTCCACCATTTCGGGGGTAAACTTGGGATTCAAAGGATCCACCTGGCTTGGACTTCCAGGAGCAAGATGAATGATCAAAAAGGAGACAATAGAGACAAAAAAAAGCGTAATGGTTTTTTGAACAACACTTCGTCCGATAAATGATAACATGGTCTATCCTTTGTCCATAAAACCGGGAACCTGTGGAAGCTTAATCCATTTATTAAAATAGAAACTGTAATTACCGGTTTTGGTGGGTGTTATTTTTTCATACTGTATGGCTCCGGTATCATCGACGGTTTTGATGACGATGCGTTTGTCCAAAACAGCGGTCCATTTGCCCACATAAAGGAAGGTATAGGGCTGTTCAGCGGCAATAATTTCGTGAAGCCGGTGACTAAATTCGACCTGCCGGTTATGATTGTACTCCTGTCGGATCTTGATGATAAGATCATCCGCTTCTTTGTTTTTATAGCCGACAAAATTAAGCTGATAGGGATTTGTTTGGCTCGAATGCCATATCTGATAAAGATCAGGTTCAATTCCCATCTGCCAGCCCAGAATCAGTGCGTCAAAATCGGCTTTGTTCACGCGCTCCTGGATAAAAACAGACCACTCCAACAGATCGGTGCGAACATCGATGCCGATCTGTTTCCACGCGTCCTGGACAATGGCCAGTATGGCCTTTCGAAGGTCGTTGCCGCTGTTGGTAATCAGTGTGAATTTAAATGGTTTGCCGTTTTTTTCAAGCCGGCCGGCCTTGTTTCGTTTCCAACCGGCCGCCTCCAGCAGCTTTAGTGCGCCAGCAGGGTCGTAGACCAGCGGCTTGATGGTGTGGTTGTAGTAGTCGGTCTGTTTGACAAAAGGTCCGGTAATCTGTTCCCCCTGGCCGTAAAGCACATACTTGATGATTTTTTCAACGTCTATGGCCATCCCAAGGGCTTTTCTTACCCGGGGATCGTTAAAGAGCTTGCGTCTCATATTGTAACCGATATAGGTGTATCCGAAAGCAACCCCGGAGAAATTTTCGAACCGCGGATCTTTTTCCAGGCGTTTGACCTGATGGGGTTGAACCCCATAACTGTCGATAGTACCGGCATAAAATTCCATTTCCTGGGTCAGAAGGTCGGGAATGATGCGGAAGACATAACGCTGATAATTGGCCGGCCCTTCCCAGTAATCATCAAAACGATCCAACATGATGTACTGATCCGATTTCCAATTTTGGAATTTGAAAGGCCCGCATCCAACGGGATGCCGGTTAAATGTGCTCTGGCGAATGGAAAAGGTTTTCGGATCTTTTCCGAGACGAAGAGCTTCTTTATTGAGTGCTTGAGCGTCGAGCAAATGTTCGGGAAGGATTCCCATACCCCAAGTTCCGATGGCCGGAGAGTAGAGCCGCTTGTAAACGATTTTAACGGTCAGCGGATCGATAACCTCGACGCTTTTCACCGGTTCGTAATCTGAAATACGGGGTGAAAGATTTTTCGGATTCATGATGGCTTCATATGTGAACCTGACATCATCGGCACCCATCAGATGGCCGTCGTGAAATTTTACTCCGGACCTTAAGCGAAACAAAAGAATCGGATTGTGTTCAAAGGCCGGCATCAGCTCTTTCGTGTATGCTGCCCATTGTTCTTTGGAAAGCTGAAAATCGCTTTTCAAGTAGTCTTTGCCGTGAAAAGATTCAAAGTAATCTTTCCCCAGAAGATGGGTAAGGTTTTGGAAAAGATCCTGGTCCACCGTATTTAAAACCAGTTTGATCCTCGGGGGCGCTGCCACACGGATTTCAATCGTTTTCTCTTTACCGGTCTTTGAATCCTTGAACGACTTTGTTACCGTAAACGTTCGAGGCGGAAGGACGGAAATGTCCGTGATGCGGTTTAGAGAATCCTTTAGGTCCGGATCTTTTGTACGTGTTGTTTTTTGAGCGTTTTTAATGAAATCTGCCAGGGTGTGTGCATCCGCGTTGCCCAGACCCGGTATGCGGGCGGATGGGTTGATATAAAAGAACGCATCTTCAAAAATAACCCATGATTTGGCCAGCCTTCCCCTGAAGCGCAATTGCTCATCCCTGTCGATGAGACCCTCGAACACCATGTCGTTGATACTGCTGCTGGCGGAATCTGCCGAAAGGATAGGGTTTAAAAGGCTGGCATCACCGATGGATCCGGCGATATATTCGGTAAGGCGCGCAGGGTTTCCCTTTGTTTGCTGTTCATATGTCGGCACCCAGAAATAAGACTGAAGCAGAACAAGAATCAGAAGTATGGGAGCAAAAATAAGGACACGTCTAACGGTCATTGCGAAATTGCCCTAACTAAATGTTTTTAAAGGATAAAAATAAATGAAACATAAACATATGAAATTCGAGTTTTCGAGTCAAGCGAAAAGGTAACATAGAATGGTGGATGATTTTAAAGGTTGACGCGTGTAAATTTTTCGAAATGATGACGCCACCCCGCCAATATCGTTTTACGGAGAAACATACCCCGTGAATACATACAATTAAATTATTACCATCGGCATCATCCCCATCCTTTCTAAACTTAAATGGAG
>Ga0224513_10000010_pt1 | contig 57944 bp, 67 predicted proteins | sample SF_May12_sed_USG_5_FD_169109 | JGI IMG/M metagenome (GOLD analysis project Ga0224513, IMG submission 169109) | Sediment microbial communities from San Francisco Bay, California, United States - SF_May12_sed_USGS_21 | ecosystem: Environmental > Aquatic > Marine > Sediment | place: USA... | reverse complement strand
TTCCAGATGATTTGGATATTTTGGTACAATTACCTGGAGTTGGAAGAAAAACAGCTAACTGTGTTTTGGTATACGCATTTGAAAAACCAGCAATTCCAGTTGATATTCATGTTCATCGAATCTCAAATAGATTAGGATTAGTTGATACAAAAAATCCTGAAGAAACAGAACAAGAATTGATGAAGAAAATAAAAAAGAAATATTGGATTGACATTAATGATACTTTTGTAATGTATGGTCAAAATATTTGCAAACCAATTTCTCCAATGTGTGATGTATGTAAGATTAAAAAAAGTTGTAAATTTTATAAAACTAAGAACGCCTCTTAGTTAGAAGCAACAACGCTATCACAATTGATCCAACTCCGGCTGCCATGTAAAATGGAAATAATGCAAATGTATTCTTTGCGGGATCGCCAGATAGGAATTCTATAATCATACTTCCAGAACTTACTGCTGGGGGATCAGTAGAACCCTGCATTCCATAAACAGAGTACGAATTAATTGCAAATTGACCAATATCCAAATTAGTAACCACAATTCTAGCTCCATTGTTTACAGTTAGTCCTGCTCTATCAGTGAAGGAAATGATAGATTTTGCCTGTGGATACCAACCTCGATCTAAATCTCTATGAACTACAATGTATCCTTCTTTTGGAGTTTGAACTGCAACCCAAAACTTATTGTCAGGTTGTGGTCCCATTCCAACTTCAATGAATTCATCGGGTGTTTGTTCATCATATAGTTTTAGAACTGCATTTCCATCAGGATTTGCATAAAGAAGATTGTTATCAATAGTTACTTGCCAGCTAACAGCATGAACATCATCAAGAATTATTACTGGTGCATCTCGCATTACTCTGTTAAATTCATCTGAAGGAATTTCTAATGTATCGATAATTAATGATGGATTATTTGATTCTTGAGCAAATACTGGAGATATAAAAAATCCGGTCAATAAAATTATTGCAAAGAGATATTTCACAAGCTAGATCAAATCTGATTGAATAAAAATCTAATCAACAAAAGGTTTTGGATGAGCTAAGATTATTTTTGCCACTTCAGGTCTTAGAATAAACTCAGAAGGTGCCTGACCATTTTGAATCATTTCCCTAAGTGCAGTTCCACTAATTTGTTCTTTAACATCATTATCATGTGGACATGCTTTTGGAGTTGTATATGTAAGACATTTTTTACAATAGAAAAACGGTGGGAAAAATACCGGAGAAATTTCTAACTCAGGATAGTCTTCAAAGATTTTTTGTGCAGCAAATGGATCATAGAACTTTCCAACACCTGCATGATCTCTTCCAATTATAATATGTGTACAACCATAGTTTTGTCTCATAATTGCATGATGTATTGCCTCTTTGGGACCAGCATATTTCATTTCAGTATGTAAAGTTCCAAGTTTGCATCTGTTTTCTGGATAGTATGATTTTATCATAGTTTCATAACATTTCACAATAACTTCATCTACAAAATCACCAGATTTTTTCTTTCCAATAATTGGGTTTACAAATACTCCATCACGCGTTGTAATTGATGTCTTTTGTAACATCTCATGTGCCACATGTGGAGGATTTCTGGTTTGAAACGCACAGATTGTCTTCCATCCTGCTTGTGCAAAAGCCTCTCTTGTCTGAATTGGAGTTAACCTATTTTTTCTGATTTCAGTCTCATTTGGTCTTTGAATATAATCAATTTTCCCACTTACCAGATAATCCTTCATTGACATTGTCTTTGCAACTCCTGGATGAGATGAATCATTGGTTCCATAGATTCCTTGTACAGTTTTTTCTTTATCAAAAGAATACGTTTCTTCAACATGTAACACTGCAACTCCAATACCGTAAGGATTTTGCAATAATACGTCACCCGCTTCTTTCATTTTAGAAGCAGTTTGTTCATCAACATCAAGTACAATTGGAATGGTCCAAGCCAAATCATTTGTTAGTCTTCCACGTAAAACAACACTTTCAAAGTCTTGTTGACCTAAGAATCCCTCTAAAGGACTAAAAATTCCATCTGCAATGTTTTCAACATCATTTGCAAGATCTTCGCTAATTGTAATTGAAAATAATCCAGTAGGATCAACTTTTGTAATTCTGTTTACTAGTATACCGCCATGTGGTTTAATTGAACTATTTTCGGACATGATAAATCATCTATACAGGGTCTATATGAAGGCCACACTCTTTGTTTCCTCCTTGTTCCCACCACCATCTTCCTGCACGAATGTCTTCTCCAGGTTTTATTGCTCTTGTACAAGGCTCACATCCAACACTTGGATAACCTTGATCAAGAAGACTGTTGTATGGTAAATTATTTTTTTTAATATATTCCTGAATTTGATCCCAAGACCAATCAATGATTGGATTAATTTTTAGAATCTCATCATGTCCATGATCTAATTGAAAGATTGTGACATTTTTTCGGTTTTTAGTCTGATCACGTCTTAATCCTGTAATCCAACCATCCAAGGTATTCAGCATTTTGTTCATTGGATGTACCTTACGAACTTCACAACACAATTTTCTATTATCTATACTATCATAGAATAAATTCACTCCTTTTTCTTTCACCATATCTTCTACTTGTTTTGTATCAGGGAATAGAACTTCAATTGAAATATTGTATTTTTTACTAACGACATCCATGATATCATAGGTTTCCTGTGGTAGTCTTCCAGTATCAAGAGTAAAGAATCGAAATTTAGGGTTAATTTTTAACATAATATCCATAATAACTGCATCTTCTGCACCAAAGCTTGATGCTTTTGCTACCTTAGGATGAAGGTTATCAGAAACCCATTCTAGTGCTTCTTCAGCAGTCTTGATTTTTGAATTAAGGTCATCTACTTGTTTTTGTGTAAATTTTGTCACATTTCTAGTTAAAATATTTGTTTTATATTGATTACCCGAAGTTTCATCCTAAATTATAAACAAGTAGAATTCAGAAAAGAAAATATGGATGAGACATCATATGTTGTAATTTTTCCAACGATATTTTCAAAAAATAAAATTCCTCAGCTTGTATCAAATATCAAAAAAATTCTCAAAATAAAAAATCAGGAATTTAAATTTGTTAAACGAGATAGCGATGTAATTTTGGTTAATGCAAATGATCCTGTATTTGCGTCATCTGCCATCAATTTACTTTTTGGAATTGAAAAAATAGCAATTGCAAGACAAATTAAAAATGATTTTCAAGACATTGTTTCTGAAATTACCTCCATTGGTGGCAATTTACTCTTGAAAGGAGAGAAATTTCTAGTAAAGGTAGAAGGGACAGCAAAAGGATTTGTAACTAAAGACGTAGAAATTGCTGCAACGTCAAACATAATAGAAAAAAAATCAAAACTTGGAGCTCATCCTGGAACAGATGAAAACTTTGATAAATTGTTATACACATATCTAACAAAAAACAATGGATACATCTGCATTTTTTCGGATAAAGGAAATGGAGGAATCCCATACCAATCACAAAAGCAGAAAACTATTTGTGCAATATATGATGAAATTTCTGCAGTTTCTTGTTTTGAGACAATTAAACAAGGTTACGATGTAAAAATAATAGTTTGTTATAGACAAACATCAGAATTGATGAATCTTGCCAAAATGATTAATCAAATCATTCCAAGATTGGTGCAGAATAATATTGAGTTTGAATTTTTACATCTTAAAATTAACCCTAATGGAATTAAAAATTATTTAATCTTTGTGAATTCAATATTAGAAATACTGTTACAGTATCCAAATGAACGAGTGTCATTAGCATTATCACCATTGATCTTTTCAGTAGGTTTTATTGATAATTCATTAAAAAGCGTGTTTGGAAAAAAGAAGATTCCCATACTCCCACTTACTGGAGTTGATGCTAATTTGTTTAATGAAGCAAAAGAGATTGGATTGGAAAGAAATATCAAAAAAATAGAAAAAATAGTCACTATTTCTTCAGATGAAATTCCTGCTTTCTCCAAAAAAGATGTAGATACTGCAGTTAAAACAAAGATAAAGATCACAATTCAGGCAGGACCTAACAATGTACACGATATTTTAGATTCACTAGAAAATCATTGAGAATTTAAACAGTAAATTTGGTTTTATATTGTGTTCAAAATTGGAGAATTCATCTACCCTTGGGGAAGTGGACATTATTCACGAATGATGAGGCTGAATGAAGCTTTAGGAGATCATATCAAAGAAAAATTTGAAGTCCATTTTTCTAGTAAAGATCACGTTTATGAAAAATTATTAAAAAAATTTCCTGATCAAAAAGAAAAGATCCATGAAATTTTGATGCCAACTCCAATTGATGGTAAATTTGGTCCAAGTGTTTCAATGTCATTGATGAATATATTATTACCAATTTCAAAAAATCCACCGCTAGTAAAACAAATTGTAAATTATTTAAGAGAAGAAAGAAAACTCTACAACAAAGAGAAATTTGATCTAGTAATTAATGATGGAGATATGGGTTCAAATATTTTAGCAAGAAATCGTGACATCCCAAGTTTGTTTGTAACAAATCAATTTAGGCCAAGACTATACAATTCAAGATCATATCTTTACCCATCATTAATTTTTATTGCAAAACAAATTGGTAAAGCATCAAAAATTCTTGTTGCAGATTCACCTCCACCATATACAATGTGTGAATATAATCTTAATTTCATTAAAGAAGTAGAAGAAAAAATAATCTATGTTGGACATTTTACAAACAGTAAACAAATCAAAAATGAAGATAGTTCAGATCTTGAAAAATTAGTCAAAAATAATAAATTTGGATATTGGATGAGAACTGGAAATAAATCTACTAATGATGGAACTGGTCAGAGATATGAGGAAGTATTTCATCAAGATGAGATGAAAAAAGAAAAGAGAATAATTTCTCATGCAAGAAATGATCCTAACATAGATTCAGTGTTAGGAATAGACGGCAAGAAATATTTGATATCAGAAGCTTTAGATAAAAAAATTGATTGGATACAAATTGACATTGGTTATCTTTCAGAACAAGAAAAGGACACAATTTTGGATTTATGTAAATATGCAGTTGTCAATGGTTCTCATACAGTAATGGGTGAGATAATGGGCGGAAAATCAAAACCCATAGTTGGAATTCCCATTTATGATGAACATACAAACAACATCAAATGGGCAGAAAAAAAGAATCTAGGCGTATTAGCGATTAAAACAAACCAAGTGGTTCAAGGTATAGCCAAAATTAAAGAAAATTATGATGAATTTGAAGACAGTTTGCATGAATTCTCAAAGAATTTCATTCCTAATGGAGCAGAAAATTCAGCAAAGATTGCAGCTTTGACCCTAGAGGAAAAGAAATAATAGATTATTTTTATCATCTTGCCTCATCTGGCACGCGGGATTTCGATGGGCGAACGGACCGCAAGGGATGATGAAAAAATCCGCGTGTCGGATAATATCGATCAATTAAGAATGTGGGAACGCTTTTATGGAAAAAATTAAGGGAAATTATCATTGCCTAACTGTCCTGAATGTACTTCTCGAGAGAAAAAGAAAATTCAAGCAAAATACGAGGAAGACACTCCTGAAGAGGATAGAGGTAGAGATGATTTGTTCAAATTATTTGATGAAATTGAAATTCCAATGAAAATGGATACGTCAACAAAAAATTTCATTTGTAAAAAATGTGGATTATATGCAACAAGAGAACAGATATCAGATATCAGATACAAATTAAATCAAAAAGAAAGAACACGTGATGATAAACATGATGACTATCTTGAATGGTGGTCAAAAAGTAAAAAAGATAAAAATTTAGACACTTAGAGGAAATTTAACAATGGTAAAAAAGAAAGATGATATTCCAGATTGGGTTTCTGATGAAATTCAAAATGCTAAATTCAAGAAACCCGAAGAGATTAAAAAATCAGGATATATTCTCGAGTTTTATTATGACGACAATAAGATAGACGTGCAGTTGTATGATGCTGTAGAAGACGGGAGACATATTGTAACAATGGATGTTGCAAAAAAGATTAAGATTGATGATTTACTCAAAGGGGAAGTTTACGAGTTTGTTTTTGATCAACACAAAGCACCATTAAGCAAAAAAGTATCAGAATTTCTAGAAAAAGAAAAAGAAATTGAAATGAAAGCAATTTATCAATTTGATTTAAAATCATTAGAATTGTTAGATGTGAGCTCTAATGAAGCTACAGCAAATAATGATGATATAGAAGAATAAAGTCAATCCTTTCTTATAGAATCTAGTTGTTTTTTGAAAGATTTTCCTAAAATAGGATTGATAAAATATGGAAACGTGTTTTTCATCCATACTGCACCCCTTACTACGGATGGGACTATGATCTCCAACCTTGGTGAATTTGCCGCCTTTAGGATTGTTTTTGCTACAGTCTCAGAACTAAGTGAAGTAGGAGAAAATTTTGGCATTTTTTCAAATGATGGATGTTCAAAGAAATTGGTTCTAACCATGATGGGACTGACAACGGTAATTCCAACTCCAGTGTTTTTTAGCTCATGTTTAAGACCCTCTGAAAATCCCAGCATTGCAAATTTTGATGCACAATAAGATGCAATTCCAGGCAAGCCAAAACTTGCTGCAACAGATGCAACATTGACTATATGACCAGATTTTTTCTTTAACATTGATGGAAGGAAATTTTTGATGCAATAAACCATTCCGAAATAATTTGTTTCCATCTGTGACTCTATTTCATCAATAGTAAGATCATCTACAGAACCATATATTGCAAAACCTGCATTGTTTACTAAAATATCAATAGATTCAAATTTTTCTAAAACTATTTTTGACATTTCTTTGACTTGATCTTTTTTAGAAACATCACATTGACAAACTAATGTTGATACATTGAATTTTTTTAACTCATTTGCAACTTGTTCAAGTTTATCCTTTTTTCTTGCAACCAAAATTATGTTAGCACCAAGTTTTGCAAATTTTATTGCAGTTTCTTTACCAATTCCAGATGATGCACCAGTAATGAGAATGACTTTATTTTTAAAATCCACACATCAAAAAAAATCATTTAAAGATAAAGTGGTTTCTATAGAGTATTTATCTATAAAACAGAACGTATTAGTAAGAATTGCAATGCAACTAGGAGTTCAAATTTGAACGGGAGCACAATATGCTGGGAGATATAGTTTAGAGGTGTTTTATCATACCCACGTGGACAAAAATCAGATTTGATTTGAATCTAAATATCTTTTTAAGAAAAAACATGCCTAATTTAAGATCAGAATAAAAATGAGTGATAAAAACCATGCAGACCGATTTCTGGAAGAACTTAAAAAAATAGAAAATGAAAAACCCATCAAAATTTATCTTGATAAACAAAAGGATCAAAAATTAATTATTGATTTAGACAGTGGAAATAAAGAACATGTTACACTAAACGATTCAACTTATCCTGTGAATCTACCTGATTCTTCATTGTTACTGTTGGACGAAATTATAATGGAACAACAAGATAGATTGTTGGAATGTGCTAAAGACTATCTCCAATCTGGAAGAGATACTTACTTTTTTCTCTATGATTTAATTTCTTTATGTGTGTATATCGATGATTTACCTAAACGCTTCAACAAATTAAAAAAAATAGCGCCAACTGATGACGAATTACTCCACAATAGAATACATGCAGAATTGGGATCAGAATATCAAAAACAAAATAAATCTTTAGGTTTTGAAGAAGAAAATACCAAAAAACGTATTCCTGATTTACATGTTGATTCTTTAGATATCGAGATTAAGACTATCACTAAATCTGTATTGACAGATGAGGATCGTATTTCCTTTTCAAAAAGTTTTAGAAATTCTCATGATGCTGCCTTGTCTCAAATTGATGATGGAGGGATGATTGTTATTGGTATGTGGTCTCAAAGAATGAATAATGAGCTGAAGGCTTACTTTAGCAACTTATGTTTTACCTCTTTACCTCAAGTAGGAAGTAACAAAACTATTCTAGTTTTGGAAGGCAACAAAGTATTTGAAGATTATTTTGTAGTATTGCCTTCAAATCAAGCTCAAAATCTTATTTATGAATTTGCTAAATCTGGATACAAAAGAATTGATCCAATGTCATACATGAATCACATGTCGCGTGAAGGATTTCCGCATGGTCGAATTACTTCGGGTTCTGGAATGATATATTCTAGAAGAATGGGATAATTTTGAAATCTGTTATGGTGATTTCTATGTAGATCGTGGTTTTGATATTTTACTCAAGGCTAATTTTACTAAAAGTAACCAAGTAATTACAATCGGAACATAATATGTTGCAATTCTCCAACCAATTACTGCATCCCAAGCTACAATTCCCTCAGTAATCTCAAAGGCAAAAGGATCTAAATTATTCAAATATGCTATGATTCCAAATTCTGCCAAACCTGAACCACCTATGGTAATTGGCAAATTTCCAATTGCATTTGCACCCATTACTGCCATAATAGAATCAAATGCATTAATCACAAAACCCGTTCCCATTGCAATAATCATAAATGAAATTCCATAAAATGACCAAGATGCAAGTGAAAACAAAAATGAAACTGTAAAGATTTTTTTGGATTCAGGAGTTTTTAGATTTTCTCTACTCATAGTACATACTTCTTCCATCCAAGTGTTTGTTTGATTAATGGCTTTAGCACCCTTTTCTTTTACAAGTCTTTTTGCAAGGTTTTCTAGTACTTTTGGAACTTGAAACGTATGTTTGGAAGAAAGGAAGAACATCACCATCCACAAAGATGTGATAATAATACTAGTTGTTAAAATAACGACTGCAACTACATATGCACCACTCAACAATGCTATAATTCCTGCCATAATAGATAGCAAACCTGCTGCAAATACTTCAGTTACAATATCCATAATTGCAATCCAAGCTGCCTTTGCAGGTTTAACTCCTTTTTTGTGTAAATAGTAAATTACAACAAATTCTGCTCCAATAAACATTGGAGTTGTAAACTTGATAAATTCGCTACCAACTCTAACACCAACTAATTTAAAAAATGAATCAAAACTGCCAAGATACTTTCTCGTGATATATGCAAATTTGATTCCTTGAAGACCTAACTTAATCATCATTGCAACAACTGCACCTACAAATGGAAATAATCCAATTGCCAGAACATCTTCTATTTTAATATCAAATTGAATAGCAATGAGAAAAATAGGAATTAAAGTAATAGGTATGGCTACAAGTCTCCAATTCATTTGATAATTTTTTTGGAGGAATCAAATATGAAAGTTGAGTAAATTTCCAGTCATCAAAAAATTGATACTTGGAATTAGGCATGATAATCAGAGTTAGCTTGAGGTTTGTATTAATTTTGAAGTTCTTACTTGATTTCTTGAAAAAATGAATCTGACATATCAAAGTCTGAAAGGTTTCAATCTTTGAGTAATTTTATTATCAAATTTTTGAGATGGATTCCTTTTCAAATGTACTTCAAATTATAAATAAAAAACAATGTAATCAGTTAAAGATCAAGTGAAAAATTTAGGATTTTTAATGCTAATCGGATATTTCTAAGATAATAATATGAAAAACAAGCTAGTTTGAAATATAAGCAAATAATGAAAATTAGACGGATTGAAAACAGTTTTTATTTCTGGTACTGCAGGTTCAGGTAAATCATTACTTTCATCAAAATTGCAGGATTATTATTCAAAAAATGGAGCATTTGCAGCAATTTTGAATTTGGATCCGGGTGTGGAAAATACACCTTACACTTGTGATGTTGATGTCAGAGACTATGTTGATTATGTATCAATTATGCAACAGTATGAACTCGGTCCAAACGGCGCTATGGTTATGGCAAATGATTTGATTGCATCAAAAATTGGTGATATTGAAAATGAAGTGAACCAAGTAAACCCAGATTATCTAATTGTGGATACGCCTGGTCAAATTGAATTATTTGCATATCGTTCTAGTGGACGTTTCATAGTGGATAATATTTCATCAGACGAAAAAACAAATGTTTTTCTTTTTGATGGATCTCTGATTACCACACCAGTAAATTTTGTTTCAATTGCACTTCTTGCTACATCAATAAGATTGCGTTTGAATTTACCAACAATTAATGTATTAACAAAAACAGATCTTATTGGAGATAAATTACAAGATATTCTTCAATGGTCAACAGATTTGAAAGCATTAGAAAATGTAATTGGTAAGGATACAGATGGTGAAACATATTCGTTAACTACAAATATTTTACGAGGTTTGAATCTAGGTGGATTTGTACAGGGATTAATTCCAATATCAAATGTCACTGGAGAAGGCTTTCTAAATCTTGAAGGTGCTTTGAGCAGAATTCTTAATTTGGGTGAAGAGGTAGAAAATTAAATGGTATCAAAGGTTACAGTCAAAGCACCCTCATCTACTGCAAATTTAGGTCCAGGATTTGATGTTTTTGGATTGGCAATAGATGCATTCTATGATACAGTCACACTAACCAAAACAAAAAAAGGAATTACGATAATTACAGATGATGAAATTCCAACAAATCCCGAAAACAATACAGCAGGATTGGTTGTAAAAAATATGAAAAGAAAATTCAAAATCAAGGAAGGAATTGAAATTAAAATAGAAAAAGGAGTTCCTGCGGGATTTGGAATGGGAAGTAGTGCAGCATCAGCAGCTGCAACTGCAGTGGCATTTGATAAATTATTCGGATTAAGACTTGATGGTAACACTCTAGTAGAATTTGCAGGATCTGGAGAAAAAGCTAGTGCAGGAACAGTTCATTATGATAATGTTGCAGCTTCTGTTTTAGGAGGTTTTGTTATTGTAAAAACAAACCCTTTGAATGTAATAAGAATAGAGCCTCCAACAAATCTTAGAATGTGTATTGCAGTTCCAAAAATAGAAGTACCAAAAAAGAAGACCAAAGTATCAAGAGGTGTAATTCCAAAAAAAATCAAGTTAGCTGATAGTATATTGAATCTATCAAACGCTGCAGCAATTGTAGCAGGATTTATGAAAAAAGATCCTGAATTGATTGGAAACTCAATAAAAGATGTGATAATTGAACCTGCCAGACAGCATATGATTCCAGGGTTTGTCAAAGTCAAAGAGAATGCCATTAAAGCAGGAGCATTTGGTGTTACAATAAGTGGAGCAGGACCTTCAGTGATTGCATTTTCAAAAAGTTCAGCTAATTTAAAAAAAATTGGTTTGGCCATGTCAAGAGGATTTGCAGATGCTAATACAGAATGTCAAACAGTGATTTGTAAGCCCAGCAAAGGTGCCAGTAAGTAAGAGAAAACAGTTGATGAAATAATGAAAAAAGCAGTTATTGTTTTTAGCGGAGGTGTAGACTCTGTTTGCGCTGTATCATATTTAAAATCAAAATATGAGCTATATGGCATTACATTCTCATATGGACAAAAGGCAGATATGGAAATATCTGCAGCAAAAACTTTTGCAAAAAAGCTGGGATTAAAACAACACAAAATAATTGATATTGGATTTATGAAAGATTTGTATGGCAATTCCAATGTTTTGACAAGTACAAAAAGGAAAATTCCAACTAAATTTGAGTACTCAATTGTTGTTCCTATTAGGAATGCAGTATTTTTATCGATAGCATCAGCATGGGCTTTCACACTAAACGCTTCATTAGTTGTGTATGGTGCTCATACAGGAGACCAACATTATCCTGATTGTAGACCAATATTTGCAAAGAAATTAGAATCTGCATTTAATCAAGGGGAAATTGATGGCATCAATTCAAAATTACGAAAAAATATCAAAATTTGGTCACCATATCGTGAGGGTTTATCAAAGAAAGATTTGTTAAAAAAAGGAATTAAAAGCTTGGGAGATTCTATTTTTAAAACTTGGAGTTGTTATTCAAACAAAAAATACCATTGTGGAGTTTGTGAATCTTGTAACAATAGAAAGATTGCATTTGAAAAAGCTGGGATTGTAGATAAAACAAAATATCTAAAATAAATCTAGTAACCGTTTCTAAGAAACTTGGTTAGAATGATACGTCTAAGCCCAACATACCAAATCAAAAAACCAATTCCCATAATTCCTATAAAGATATAGTTTTGAATTTCTGGAGAAATTCCTTCAATAGAATTAGTGATTTCCCTAGATAACAATAATGAAATTGCAATAACCATTACACATTCAATTGCATACCATATCCACTGTGGAAATGATTCTTTTGGAATGTGGATATTTGGATGTACTCCCATGCGAATACTGAATAAAATGGATTATTTAATTTTTCAATTATTCTAAAAAGACAAGTCTGAGGTAGATTTTCTAATCAGTGACATTATGCCTGCTTTTTCCTCTTTATTTTCATAAATTCCCCTAAATGCAGATGAAGAAAGTGTTGCATCATTTCTGACACCACGCATTTTCATACAAAGATGTTCTGCATCAGCCAAAACTACAACACCCTTTACTCCTTGAGAGTGTAGTTCATCAGCAATATTTTTGGTTAATCGTTCTTGAATTTGTAGTCTTTTTGAATATTTTTCAACGAGTCTAACGAGTTTTGATATTCCAAAAACTCGTCCATTTGGTGAATAAGCGATGTGAATTTTTCCAAAAAACGGCAACATATGATGTTCACACATTGAATAAAATTGAATATCACGAGCAATAACCACATCAGAGTCTTCTGAGAATTGTACAGATAATTCTGAATCGGAGTCATATCCTCCAAAGATCTCTTTGTACATATTTGCAATTCTTGCAGGAGTTTCTCGCAATCCTTCACGGGTAGGATCTTCTCCAACTTCAATGATTAATTCTCTAACAAGTTTTTTTACGCGCTCTTCATCCATTTTATATTCTCAGAGAATTTTTCTAGTATTTGAACTTAATCAGGTTTTTAGGAAAGTGCTAATGTTATGGGGCTCCGATTAATTTGTGTAATTGAGGTACTACCTTAACATCAATGTAGTAAGGATACACTAAATCATACAAATTTAATAAAAGATCCAATGATGGCTCAGAAATACCATAAGTTGGTTGAATGATAAATCCATCAATATCATCTTTAGAAACAATGGTAAAAATTCCCTGTACTAATTTTTCAAATTCATTTAACTGAGTTTTTGAACTAACTACAATTTTGATGTACGTTATTTTCTTTGCTTTCACAGATGATTCAAGACATTTCATAGTATGACCAATAAATTTTTCATAGTGTTTCAAATTAACAAAATCAGAGTCTTTTGTTTTAAATTCAATTTTAACAATATCAATAAATGGTAAAACATGATTGAATCTATCAATATCAAAACATGATGATTCAAGATACGTTAGGATCTTTTTATCTTGAATATGTTTTGCAAGTAATGCTACTGCTTCATGTTGAATTAGTGGATCACCTCCGGTAAAATTTACTTTATAAGTTTGATTTTTTAAATTAGAATCAATTAGATGGTTTGCATCTTCAATCGTATATTCTGTGCCAGAATCTAATGGAAGAGATTCTTTGGTATCACAATAAAAACAAGTAAAAGGACATCCTGCTAGTCTTACAAAGAGAGTTTTAGTACCATAAAGTATACCTTCACCTTCAATTGATGTAAATATTTCAAATAATCTTACTTTCAAGCAATGATAGTAATTTTTTTCATTATTTATTCAGTGAGCTTCTAATGCATTACGGGTTCTTTTGAATAAAATAATCCAGCGATGAAAAATATCACTCCTAAGATTCCAATCGTACTTCCTACAAGTTCTACTTGATTTTGTAAATCTCCTCCTATTGGAGCCCATAACCAAGCCATTAAAGCACCAACTATAATCATTGGAATTCCCACTCCAGCAGTTATTGCTTTAGATGCCATATTCAAATTTCTTAGAAAATGTATATGAAGCTTATGTTATTCAACGGTTGATCTTTTAATTATTTTCATTATTTTGTTCAATTCTCCAAATTTTTCCTTTGCAGTAGAAATTTTATCTTCTGAGATCAAAACTTTAATCTCTGTAACTAGAGAATTAGCATTTTCAAACTCAGGCATACTAGTGTCTATAGATGGATTTTCTAGAATTGTTTGGATTTTTTCTAATTGCCTTAGAGCAAATTCTATAATTCTATCAGATGCAGAATTTGATGAATATTCACGAATTTCCTGATTCTTTATATGAATAAGAGATTCCAACTGATGAAACGTTGTAGTTGTTTTTTCAACTTTACCTGAGTTTATTTGTTCATATGCTAGAACAAATAGTTGTTCAATTTCAGAAAAATCAGTTTCCATGTTATGTTTTTGGAATATCGTTTTTAAGCTCTGGAAATATTTGTGTAATCTATTTAATTCACTTTTAAGATCTCTGTCAGACATATCAGAAGATGTAGCCAATTTTGCTTCGGTTGCAGGTTCAGAGATCATCTTAGTGATTTCCATGAATGATTTCATAGCCGCAAGAAAATCTTCTCTTGCTTGTTCTACATCATTAGGTAGAGAACTTTCCAATGATTCCACTGCTGCGTGCCCTTTTTCATATAGAGTTTGTATATCAGAAGGTACTAAATCACCATAAGATCTATCTAATTGATTTAAGATTTGTCTGTCTGCTTGTATGGCAATCTCTAATAAAATATTAGTATTTTTTTGTGCATATGCGTCACTAACTAACGATGTTGACGTTGTTCCAAAAATTAATACAAATATTGTAAATAATGCCAATATTTTCATTTCTCTTCCTCCATATTCTTTCGTAATTTTACCAGGTTTTGCAAATCTTTCTTTTCAATTTCTACAACACCATTACGTTCCAATCTCTTAACTGCACGCCACATGGTAGTTCTTGGTTGTAAGAATTTTTTACGCAATTCACTTTCAAGTACCTGTCCTCCATTATTAGAGATAAACCTCACTATTTCTTTATCATCTTCACGAAGATCTGGCTTTAATTTGAAAATTGTTTCAGTATCAGTTGTTTCAGTATCAGTTGTTTCAGTATCAGTTGTTTCAGTTTTTTGTATTGTTTGTTGATCATGTATTGGTTTGACTGTTTTTTGTTTAATACGAATAATTGCGGCTACTCCCATAACGGCAGCCACTATAACTCCACCAATGATTGCATATGTGAGATAATCAGATTGAGGTGTAGAATTAACTGGAATTGTAGGATCAGGAATATTTGGAATTGTAGGATCAGGAATATTTGGAATTGTAGGATCAGGAATATTTGGAATTGTACCAAAAAGATAATTGATTTCAGTCTCACCAGCAGATAGGGTTAATTGATTTTGATCATTGATTATTTCCATGTTAATTGGAAGATTTGTCATGCCAACTATTGCGGAATTTTTTGGTAAAAGTAATGTAAAATCAGAGGGAGCATCTAAGGAAAATGTCCAAACTCGACCTTGTTTAGATACTAAATCATGAATGTCATATTCTACAGTAATAACAGATGATCCAAAAGTTTCGACTAAAGCAGAATTACCTAGAACATCAGTAGTAAGTAAAAATCCGTTTTCATTTACCACAACAAAATTATCAATAGTACTTCCAAATAGATCAAGTTCAAAATCAGTAACAAGTGGATCTACATCAATTTCTGAAGAAACATGAGTAGATCCATCTGGATAAATAATTAGATCCAGTATTCTAGGAGAACTGAATGAGGACTGAATTGGCATTACAGCTGCTACAATAATCATACTAGCTACCAAAAGAGGTATTTTGGCCATTGTATCGAGGATACCATCAGTCCTTACAAAAAGCATTCCATCTTCTCGAAGAAACTCTTTCCTATGTATTGGTACGATTTCTGGATTCATTGACTCAATACCTTAGATTCATGCTTTCTACTAATCCTTGAAATCTCTTGAATTCCTGAAAGAACAAAATTCCTTTTTCAGTAATCAAAAAGACTCTATTTCTGTCATTTTTGACGGATTCGACTAAGCCTGCTTCTACCAGTTTCTCACATTTGTCTAGTACTGCATAGTGAGATAGGTTGGCTTTGCGAGAGATTGCAGATACAATGACTCCACCACGACCGCCATCTGCGGTTACGTCTAAGATATCACCCATTATGCCCATTTCGGACCTGTATTGTTGTTTTGACATGCTCTAATACACAACAATGTAGTTTATGAGGAACATTTTGAAACTTCATAGCGGAACACAAAGCGGAACAGTAGTTTCACTAAAAAAATACCTAATTTTTGATGATTTTGAAAATATTGGAAAAATTTTGAAGAAAATCATAGGTAAAAATTAATTTCAAAAAAACTCATTTTTCTAAAAAATATTGTTTTGATACATTTTAAGAAAAATGAGCAAATTTTTTTGAATTATCAGCATTTTTAATGAAATTTAGTATATAAGGAACAGGACGATTTCTAACCGTTCCTAATCTATCATTTCAATAGTATCTTCACATGGTAAAATCTCAGATTAGGATTATTGGAGCATTAGTTATCCTCTTAATGCTTGGTGCTTCGCCGCTATCTGTGACCTACTCATTTGCAGAAAATGAGAGTAATCAAGTAGAAAATAGAGAATTTAGAGCAATTCTTACAGAAAAGGTGGTTGATGGGAAATTAGAAGTCCGCCAATATTCCCTTTCAGAGGAATTCTCTGAGGATGACTTGAAGAGAATGTTATCATCTGATGGTCAAATATCCTGGGCATACGTAAATTACAAGATGTACCAATCAGGAATTATTCTATTTGATGGAAAAGTATCAAAGATTGGTGAAAATCTATGGGAAATTTCAATAGAAGATGACTCCAGTAAGGATCTAAGCTACAATATTATATTTTCTGGAAAAATTGCAGAAATGGATGAAGAAAATGTATTTGCAATCTCATTTATGAATTCCATAGCAAAAAATCCTGAGATGACTCAAAATGTCAAGTTATTACAAATTGAAGAATCTGTCATAAATTCAGAAAAATCAATTGGTTCTAACCAGGAATTCAGAAATTCAATATCAATGAAATAATCACCCTTTTTTTCTTTAATTGACTAAAAATCATTCACAAGGTCAGCTTTGAGATTCAATGTAACTTTTTATTCCCATTTTGAAAAGTAAATTATAAAATGTTTGATAAATTCAAAAATGAAGAAGGTGGAGAATTGGTAGAAGAGAGAAACGAAGGAGTTAAAGAAACTAGCTCAGTTACAGAATCAACCAGTCAAATCGGAATTGGGGAATTAATAGGAAAACGTACAAAATTAGAAGAGGCAATAGATTATGTTGGTTTAATGATTAAAAATCTCAAAGATAAGAGAACCCTACTTGAAAAAGATATTGAAGAAGAATCAGTTGACATTAAGAATCTAAAAGAAAAACTTCAGAAAGTTAGTGAATACATAGAAGAAGAAAATAGAGGAATTGAAGAACTTGTTAATAAGAGAAAACAAGTAGAAAATGAGGCAGATGAAGTAGGTTCAATTATCAATTCTTTGAGAGAGAAACTTTCCAGTGTTGATAGAGTTATTGATGATGAAGGTAGTAAGGTTAAGAAAATCAAAGAGTCTAGAGATTCTCCTTAGATGAATAAAATTTTAGAATTAAAGAAATTTAGTTGTAGTCGTTTGTTGACTATCTGAGGGAACAGAAGGAAACATTTGCCCTGCGGAACTTTCAGCAACAGCAGCAGCTTCTTTTAAGATACTTTCAGATTCTGTATTGGTCGTGTCATTCATTCCAAATGCTGCATCTCCTGTGAAACTTTCCGTCATAAAGCCACCAAGCATTTCAGCCATCTGACCAATTTCTTGTTCAGCTCCTGGCATAATTTTTCCAAGTGATGATTTGAGATTCCTCATTAATCCCATTGTTGGCATTATCGCTACTACAGTATCTCCAATATCATTAGCTGTAGTTAATCGTAATTCAATTTGTTCTAATGACATTCTAGCACCACTCAAAATTTTTGAAACTTTTCTTACTTCAGCTAATTCGTTTCCAAGAACTTTACTGGTTTGAGTATCATGTTTTTGTGTTGCATCTACAATTCTTTGGAATAATTTTGCATCGCGCTGTTGTAAGTTTAATAGCATTGTGTCTAATTTTTTAATTTGTAATTGTAATTTTTTAATTCCATCCTGAACTCTTGGTTTTAAAGCACCTTTAGGCTTGATTGTATCATTAATTTTTTCGGTAATACTGGGTTGTGGTTGTTTTGACCATTTATTGGATAAACTAGGCATGAGTTTAATTTTAGAATATGTACTTAATTTCAGATGTAAAAAATGGTTCACTGAATATTAAAAATTACTAACAAAGATTAGCACTTGAAATATTCTTCTTAAGGAGATGTTGCATCGATATACAACAATCACAAACAATTAATTTCAAAATTAAAAAATTTCAGAATCGTTTAAAATCTTTCAATAAAATCAATTGTTTAAACAGGAAATATGGTGGATTACGTATGTAACAGAATTTTTGTTTGATTCTGAATCAAGATTTTCTTTTTATTTCAATAAAATTATGGGAAATGGTATGTTTATACGTTTTAGAATTTCTTTTTACACTTCATCACGTATGTTATGAAGCATTTCATGAATAAGACTTAATATATTCTCTATTTTGAATTATTCATTATAATTTTCTTAGAAAGATTAGATGAATATAGATATTATTTGTATGCTCAAAAAGTTTTGATCTTACTATGCTAATGAAAATTGGAAAATAAAAATGAAAAGATTATTTACATGCTGATAATTTTTATTGTTTTATTTACATAGATGGACAAATTAGTTTTAAAATAATACAAATTTTACAGGAATTGCAATCAAACTTTTTCTTATATTGAAAATTATAATTTATCACACATAAAAGAAAATATTTTCTTCTCTACACAAGTAAGAGGTAAAAGTGATTCTCATGTTTTTTATTTTATTTAGAATTTATTTTTATAATAGAATTTAACACATATTTCATTGAATAAAAAAATAGTGATAATTCCAATAGTTATTGTTGTAGCAATTGTCTTAGTAAATTTTTCATCAGATGAAACAAGTAAAAAAAATAACATTTTGTTTCATGTAACACTTGCAGATCCTAATCTTTATGTTGATGGAGTATACACTGAGATATTTTCTCTTAAGAAAGGGGAATATTTTTTTCGATTTGTTCCAAATGGAAGTAGTCCAGAAATTTTATCAATAACATTAAGTGGAGATACATTTGATTTTTCTGAAGATTTTAAACTAATAGGAATTCCACATCAAACTGAAATCTCTGAATATTTTACATGGGAATATGACGGACAAAAAAATATTGTAATCTCTGAGATGCAAGAAGTGTCAATTACTATAAATCCAAATGAAAAAACATTGGGTTCGGTATCTGTAGATATTTTAGAAAATTAAAGGCGTAAACCCCTATACTGCAAAACACTGAGAGATTTCCTCTCTTGTCAGATCGTCTAACGTCTGATTGCCTTTTTCGTTCTGCGGGGCTACGCAATCCTAGTCGATAGTAATTACATCTTTCGACATTAATTACTGTAGTAACTTTAACTATTTAAAATTTAATATGAAATTCTATATGAAATAATTAATTTTTATAAAATATTTAATATCTATTCTTGATTTGATCGATCTATAAATTACGAATTTTTATCTAAAAACTATTGAGATTATCAGGAAAAATTGCATTGGTAACTGGTGGAAGTCGTGGAATAGGATTTGCAACTGCAAAAATTCTATCAGAAAATGGGGCAACGGTAATAATCACTGCAAGAAATCAAAAAAGATTAGAAAAATCAATATCAAAGATTCCCAATTCAATTGGAATTGCGGCTGACATTAGAAACAGTAATGATGTAAAAAATGTTGTAAATAAAACAATTGAAAAATTTGGTAGGTTAGATATTCTTGTTAATAATGCCGGAATATTTCCAAAGATCAAACAATTACATGAGATTGATGAAGATGAATGGAATGAAGTTTTAGATGTAAATCTTACAGGACAATTTAGATTTACCAAAGAAGCGATTCCTCATTTGCAAAAAACATCTGGTTCAATAATTAACATTTCATCAGATGCAGGAATAAAGGCATATCAGGGATTTAATGCTGATGCATATTCTGCATCAAAAGCTGCTTTAATTCTGTTAACAAAATGTTGGGCACTTGAATATTCTAAAGATAAGATCAGAGTCAATTGTATCTGTCCCGGAGTAGTTGACACAGATATGACAAAACCATTTTTGAAAACTCAAAAAGATAAAGAATTTATGAATAGTGAGCATCCGATAGGGAGAATTGGTCAACCCTATGAAGTAGGAAAAGCAGTACTATATTTTGCATCAGATGATGCATCTTGGACAACAGGTGCAATACTTGCAGTAGACGGAGGTGAATCAATTAAATGAATTCACATGAATTTAATAGAACTTCGGGGTGTAGAAAATAATGAAAGATAGAAAAGCAAAAGCTAAGTTGATAATACTTTTAGGAGTTATTTGGATAATCATTAGTTTACCATTACCGTGGATAGTTAACAATCCAGCAGTTTCAGAATCACAATTTAATACAATACTTGGAATTATAGGAATAATGTCAATTCCATTTATTGCTCTAGGAGTTGCCTGGACATTGAAGCCAGAACTTACAACATAGGTAATTTCAATTGGAAGATATTCCCATTTCTGATAAGATTCCTGAATTAGATATTGCTATTGAGGCTGCAAAGAAGGCGGGTGAGGCAATTTTAGAGATTTACCATGAAGATTATAAAAAATTCACAAAAAATGATGATTCTCCAATTACAGATGCTGATCTTAAGAGTAATGAGGTGATTAAAAAAATCCTCTCACAAACAGAACATGAAATTTTATCTGAAGAAGATAAAGATGATCTAAATCGATTATCAAAAGAAATGATTTGGATCGTAGATCCACTTGATGGAACTTCAGATTTTATTGATAAAACAGGTGAATTTACAGTAATGATTTCCTTAATTAAAAATAAAAAACCAATTCTTGGAGTAATTGGATGGCCTACTGGAAAAACATTGTTTGTAGCACAAAAAGATAGTGGTGCATTTAGATATTCAAATCAGGAATGGAAGAAAATATCTGTAACTCATGTTTCAGAACTTCCAAAATGTAGAACTGTAGGATCAAGACATCATCTATCAGATAAAGAAAAATCATTTATTAAAAAATTAGGTATTGAAGATTTTACAAGTATTGGCAGTTCATTAAAAGTTGGAAAGATTAGTTCAGGAGAAGCTGAAGCATACATCACAACCACAAATAAAATGAAAGAATGGGATTCAGCTGCATCTTATTGTATTATCTCAGAAGCTGGAGGAAAAATGACTGATATGTTAGGAAATGATATCACATACAACAACAAAGATGTATATCATAAAAATGGAATTTTAGTTACAAATGGATTAATTCATGACAAGATAATTGAGGAATTTAAAAAATTAGAGTAGATTTCTTTCTTTAAGGAAGTTTTTTACTTTGTTTGCACTGTCTGAAAGTGATTCATGTTCTGTATCAATTATTAAATCTGCTTTTTCTGGAGCTTCATAGGGATCATCGATTCCTGTAAATCCTTTGATTTCTCCTTTTCTTGCTTTGGCGTACATACCTTTGACATCTCTTTCTTCACATTTTTCTAAAGAACATTTTACATAACATTCTGCAAACTGATCGCCTGCATTGATAATCTCCCTAGCGTTCTTTCTATTCTCAATATATGGAGATACGAGTGACACTACACTAGGAACGCCATGATTTAACAAAAGTTTAGCCAAATGAGCAACTTTCTTGTTATGCTCATCGCGTCCTTCTTTTGAAAAGTCTTTTGGTGAGAACCATTCTCTTAGTTCATCTCCATCAAGCATTGCTAAATTAGGGATATCTTTTTGCAAATCTTTTACAATGGTAGTCTTTCCTGAACAAGGAAGACCAGTCATCCAAAGAATGAAAGGTTTCATGAATAAAATATCCGAATAACCCATAAAGAGCTTACGCTAATTTTTAGCCCAAGGTTGATTTTCTAAATAATCAATTTCTTTAATCATGTCTTCCACTTTTTTTACTATGGCAAAAACTGATCTATATTGTTCATACATTTCAATTTCTTCTTCTTTAGATAGGACATCTGCTTCTGCATCATCAAAGAACTTATTTTCTTTGTTAAGATGATCATTTAGAAATATTGCATATGTTCTAAGATATCTTGAGACCGGTTCTTGTGCATCTTCTCCATCTTTCCATCTTTTTAGGTGATGTGAAATTTGTCGGGCAATATTTCTTCCAAATTCATGCTCTATCATAAATTTTCGAATTTCATCTTTCAAAGTATCATAGCTTGCAACACAAGGAAAATACGAATCTTCTTCTCTTGAGTGATGAATGGAATCAACAAATTCTGAAATTACTATGGTGATTTTTGTTAGATCTGAAAATGGGATTTTTGTTCCTTTGTATAGTTCATCAGAACATTTGGACACTATTTTTTCTAGACGACGAACTTGATCATGATCTGCACGTAATTGATTTGTAGCACTCATGATATTCTAGTTTTCAACATGTTATTTAAAAATCAGTTAAAAAGCCTAAAATCATCAAAGAAATCCAGTTTAACTTTTATCCAGATATATTTACACTCATTCATTAATGAATCTTATAATTTTATCTATTTTGAATTTGATGAAAGGACAAACTGGAGATATAATTTCATTACCTAATTTTGATACAAGTATGATTTTTGATAAAATTATAGAGTTGCAAAATTCCATAGGCTCATTATCTATTCAAGATGGACCGATTGCTTCAGCTCATGTAATATTACTTGCTGCAGGAGTGGTAATTTTTCTTGGAGTGGCAGGAGAAGCATTTTTTAAAAAAACTGGCATTCCAGATGTAGCTTTTCTAATGATTCTTGGAGTAATTATTGGACCAGTCTTTGGAATCATTCAACCTGAAGCTGTAATTCAGGTGGTGCCATACTTTGCAGCACTTGCATTAATAATTATCATGTTTGATGGTGGATTAAATTTAGACATCAAACATGTTGTGAAAACCGCACATTTTTCAGTAACACTTGCTGTTCTTGGTTTTATTTTATCAGTTGTTATGATTTCTCTTGCTGCTCATTTTGCATTAGGATGGTTATGGTTAGAAAGCATACTATTAGCTTCCATTGTAGGTGGAAGTAGTTCAGCAATTGTTTTTGGACTAGTTAGAAATGTCAAAATTTCAGAAGAAACTAAATCAATGTTAAGTTTTGAATCGGCACTAACTGATATTTTAGCTACAATTATTGCATTCATATTATTTGAAGCAGTACTTGCTGGACATTTTGATATTGAAACACTGCAGGAAACTATTGGTAGAGCAGTGGTTGTAGGTCTAGTTCTCGGATTTGGAGTAGGGATTCCTTGGATGTATATTTCAACAAAGCTTGGAAATGCTCAACATGCATACATGCTTACATTAGGAATTTTGTTTGTTTTATTTTTTCTAGCAAATTCATTTGGAGAATCAGGAGCATTAACAGCATTAGTATTTGGTTTGATGATTGGAAACAAAAACCATCTTTCACGAATACTCAGATTCAAGCTCCCAAAAATTGAGATGGATGATCCAACACACAATCAATTAACATTTTTGGTGAGATCATTCTTTTTTGTGTTTGTTGGTTTAATGGCAAGTTTTGGTCAAATAGAATATCTAATATTTGGAATTTTAGTCACAATTGCTGTTTATTTTGGAAGAATATTTGTTGGCAAGATAACATTAACAAAAAGATTTTCACTTTTAGATAGAGCAGTTACAAACTCTATGATTCCTAGAGGGTTAGCTGCTGCGGTACTTGCAACATATCCAATAACTATGGGTTTACCAAATGCAGAAGCATATCCGCAAATTATATTCTTTATTATTTTATCATCAGTAATTATTACAACAATTGGATTAGGTAAATCAAAGAAAATACCTCCCCCGGAATCAGTTGAAGGTGGATTTGTCAAACCACCTGAGGATACTACGAAGGACTCGGATGAAATAATTGGAAAAACATCTGAAGAGTCTAAAAATGATATCATAGAAGGTGGATTTGTCACAGAGAAATCAGATGAGTCTAAAAATGAATAGATGAATAACTTATCAATTTAACATACATTCATGTATTGTTAATCATGTCAATTCACCAGCTTTTGCTTTATTATCATCTTTACGTTGAATAAATGATTTTCATTCTGGATCAGCTTCTTGTAATTTTTTAATAATTACAAATTCACATTTGGAGCAAAATATTTTTCTGATTTGTTATCAGTTACTAATTTTCTTTGTGCGGATCTTAAACACATTTCTTTTATTTTACTTATCATATCTAATCTGGAATTTAATATTGCATTGTAATTATTAATTAATAATTTTTTTCTTAAAAATCTAGTGTAAAAATAATTATAAATTTAGCTCGACACATAGAATTATGATTCTAGTTTTTCTTTTATCGCTTTAACGTATTTTTGGTTGAATTCATTAAATAATTGAATTTTATCTTGGGCTAAAGCCATAGCACCAGGTCTACTATTGATATGTGTCTCAGCAACTTTTTGTTCTTCCAAAAGTTTTTCAAGATTTATTTTTGATTGTGATATTAATTCTGTAAGTAAAGTTATCAGTTCTTTTTCAAAATTATTTCTAGTATCAGGAACTGCAGGAGGATCAGCGCCAATAATTTCTTTGGTTGTAATTTTTCCAAATACTTCTTTATCTAATTCAAGCAATAATAAAAAATAAAATTAGTATTATAAATTTAATTTGGTTTAAAAGAAATTTGGAAAAAGTGAGTGCAGTGCAATCAAACGTTTTATCTTTTGATGATTTTACTATTATATCATAACTTATTGTATAGGTAAATGCAAAAATTACAAGGCTCTAAAACCAGTAGGAATTGGCAGATATGCCGCTGGACAAAAAAGATGTAATTTTTGTGAAATATTCGTAGAATTTGATGGGATTATTTGCCCTTGTTGTAATAGACAATTAAGATGTCTGCCAAGAAGCAGGAAGGGGAAAGAAAAGTACATGGCAGAAATTGTAAGATAAATGAAATTATGCCTGAGAATTAAAGTTCTATTTATAAGAAATCAATACAAGGAAAATTATGGCAATTGATGCTGACGTTGAAGAATTTGTTGAAAAACACATCAAGCTAATGATTTCTCAGACTGAAACATATTTACCATTTATCAGAGTTGCATTCCCTTATTCAAATAATGTAGCTGACGGTGTTTACAATCTAATTATTGGCAGTGCATTGTCCATATTTGTTAATCAATTTGCAATGAAAATGAAATATCCAACAGCCGATGATTTTACAGAATTTGGAAAAATTGCTCTCAAATATAGAGATCAAGTTGATCAATTTTTTAAATAATTTAAGATAATTCGCCTAGAAAATGTGCAGTGTCATTAGTTATAACAACTGTTCTGTCTTTTGGTACACGATACAATTTTTTTGAGCCATTAGAAGATTGAACAATGAGTTTTGAGAATGGATCTTTAACTGATTTGTAAAGAATGCCTTTGTCACCTACTGATTGAGACCAATTAGTTCCTTGAACAAAGGAAATTGTTTGAAACTTTACAACTTGATATGAATAAACCATTTCTAATTAATTATTAATAATTGCACTCATTAATGACTTTCCTCCAATTAATGCTGTAATTGACAAGCCAACATTAGCTACTAAATTGATTACAAATGCTCCATAATGACTGTGTTCAAGAAAAGTATTAGATTCAAGTGCGAGTCCAGACATAGTAGTAAGTGAACCACAAAATCCTATAGCAGCAAAAAGAGAATATTTTCCATCAAGATTCCATTGTTGAGATATTACAATAAAGACACCAAGAATAAATGCTCCCAGTACATTAACTACTAAAACATTAACAGGTATTGTATTAAAAAGTAAAGGAGATTCAATGACTTTGAATCTTAGATATGCTCCCAGTACAGAACCAATTGCAAGAAAAATAAATTCTAGGCCTTTCATCTTCACAATTGAGACTAGTTGACATTATTAGTGCTATTTGGAAAGAAACTAGGCACAAATTATGCCTAATTTTATTTTGATTGAGAAATATGTGTATATGATTTTTATAGGTTCAATATTTTTCTTAGACTGAATGACAATAAAACTGAGATGTGATGACTATGGTTTTGAGTGTGAATTTATCCTAGATGGGGAAAAAACTATGGGACTAATTGAAGAATTAAGAAATCATTTTGAAGAAGAACATGGAATTGATTATACAGTAGAAGCAGTAATTCAAATGATTACTAACCGTGGACATTCTTTAGAATCAATTAGAAAATAGATTTTCAAAAAAATTATTTTTAATTTTAACATTTATTATAATGTATATTATATTGAAAACAAGAATTTTATTTTAACAAAAAATTCAGGAATTTTTCGTTTGCAATGTTTTATTTTGGTTACAAAATCGCCTGTTACACTTTATTTTTATCTGATGAATGGGAACGATAGTTAACAGTGTTAGGAAATTATTCGAGTGATTATGATGTCAAGTGTCAACTAGATACTTGCGAAACCTATCCTGCAATAACAGATTCTGAAAGAGGAGAAATTTTTTGCGGGGGATGCGGTCTTGTCCTAGTGGATAACATGTCTGACATATCGCATGAAAACAATGGTTACTCCTCAGAAGATTTTATGAAAATGGCAAGAACAGGTCCTGCTACATCACTAACAATGAATGACAGGGGACTATCAACAGTAATTGGTACCAACAAAGATTCGACTGGAAAAGCATTATCAGGTAAAACAAAATATGAATTTAACAGATTACGAACATGGGATCAGCGAAGCAAATCAAGGCAGACTGCTAGTTTAAGCAAGGCATTCACAAAGCTTCATGGAATGAAAACAAAACTAGGAATCTCAAATAATGTTGTGGAAAATGCTGCCTATATTTACAGAAAAGCAGTTAATGCGAAACTAACCAGAGGAAGAACAATGAATTCATTGATTGCAGCCTCACTATATGCAGCTTGTAGAGAGAACAACATACCAAGAACATTAGATGATATTGCAGAAGCTGGAAATATTGAAAGAAAAATACTATCTCGAGATTTGAGAACCATAATCAAAAAGCTTGAATTGAATCTTAATCAGTACAATACATCATCGTTTATCTCAAAGATCTCAAATAACATGAATCTAAAAGAAAAGACCAAACGAGATGCATTCAAAATACTAGACCTATGTGAAAAAGAACAGATTACTGCTGGAAAACACCCTGTAGCACAAGCTGCTGCATCATTATACATTTCATGTATTATGAACGGGGAAAAAATCAGCCAAAAAAAGTTTTCAATAGAATCTGGAGTAAGTGATGTTACAATCAGAAACAGAGCTGTCTTGATTAAGAAAACATTAAAGCTAATTGAATAGATAATCCCAAAAAAATCTTACAACTTTATTGTAGATGAAAATATTTTTTCAAACATTATTTCTTTTAGTTGATTTACTAATTCCATTATTACACGAATTTGCTCTAATGCAATTTCTTTAAGATTTTGTAGAGAATTATTTAATTCTGATATTTCTATTTGTAATCCTAATTTTTCATTTTTTAGAGAAGATATTTGATTCTGTAGATTATTGTTTTGTTGTTTTAGATTGTTATTTGCTTCAGTCAATCGTTTTACTTTTTCTGAATCAGATTCTTCTGGGAAAGGATTTGGGGCAGGTGAAGGATCTGGCAGTCTAATTGGCTCTGGAGCAGGGCTAGGTTCAGGAATTTGTGGAGGTTCTGGTTCTTGTTCTGTTTCTAATGCTAATGTAATTTGTAAAAAACTAACAGATGTAAATAGGACAATTATGCCATAAACAAGAACGGATTTCATCTTAAAATTTCACAAAAATATTACGGTAGTTTTGTATATGAATATAATTACTAATTTTTGAGAATGAAAAAGGGTTATTTGTAGAAATCAGGTTCTTGATCTCTTTTTTGTTTTGGAAGATCTTCCATTACAGCTTGAACTACTTCATTGTGATTATAGGTTAGATGTCTGAGAAACTTTGCTGATTCGTCTGCTCTGGTTTTATCATCTGCAAATAACATTTCAGGACTACTTAATTCAGTCATCATTGTGTTACATTCTTTGCAAGGTTCAAAGTCAAGATAGAGTTTCATAATTCTACGTCATTTTCCTTAGTATTTAGACTATTTTGTGGATTGAGGTATAGGAGCCTCTTTCTTTCGAGGCTTTACCTTATCCACAGCGTCAATTAGATCTTGTTGAGTAATCTTGATTTCCTTGACATTCTTTGACTTGCCATTGACGTATCTCTTCAAAGCAGCAATAGCTGCTCTGTTTGTGACTGCCGCAATTTCAGCACCGCTAAAGTCATCAGTCAATTTTACAATTTCTGAGATTTTTACGTCACTTCCAAGAGGTTTTTTCTTTGTATGAATCTCAAAGATGTGTTGTCTTCCTTTTTCATCAGGATTTGGAACTTTGATGATTCTATCAAATCTGCCTGGTCTGAGAAGTGCCTCATCCACAATATCTAATCGATTTGTTGCACCAATAATCAACACGTTGTGTAGTTCTTCTAGTCCATCAATTTCTGTTAGGATTTGAGACACTACATTTTCTGTAACATGTGATTCAGAACCTCCACTGCCTCTTCTTGGAACAAGTGCATCAACTTCATCTAAGAATATAATACATGGAGCTGCTTGTCGTGCTTTTCTGAAAATTTCTCTGACTCCTTTTTCAGATTCTCCTACCCATTTTGAGAGTAATTCTGGACCCTTGATGCTAATAAAATTAGACTCTGTCATTTTTGCAAGAGCTTTTGCTATCATTGTTTTTCCAGTTCCTGGAGGACCATGAAGTAAAATTCCCTTTGGAGATTCTACATCAACATAATCATATGCATCCTTGTATTTGATTGGCCACTCAACAGCTTCTTTGAGCTCTTCTTTTAGTTCATCTAAACCACCGACATCATCCCAACTTACGTTTGGAATTTGGACTTGAACTTCTCTGAGTGCACTTGGTCTGACTTCTTTTAGTGCATCTCTAAAGTCATCGCTGGTGATTTGGATTTTTTGAAGAATCTCTGATGAAATTTTTTCTTCATCAAGATCAATTTCGGGAAGAATTCTACGAAGAGATCTCATTGCAGCTTCTTTGGATAATACTTCCAAATCAGCTCCTACAAATCCATGTGTGGTTTTTGAGATTTGTTTAAGATCTACTTTTTCATCAATTGGCATACCACGTGTATGAATTGAAAGAATATCAAATCTCCCTTCATCATCAGGAATTCCAATTTCAATTTCTCTATCAAATCTACCTGGTCTTCTGAGTGCAGGATCAATTGAATCTGGTCTGTTTGTTGCAGCAATTACTACAACTTTACCTCTAGACTTCATACCATCCATTAGGGTGAGCAATTGTGAAACAATTCTTTTTTCTAGCTCACCAGAAACTTCATCTCTTTTTGGAGCAATGGAATCAATCTCATCTATGAAAATTATGCTAGGTGCATTTTCTTCAGCCTGAGTAAAGATTTCTCTAATTCTCTCTTCACTTTCTCCATAATGTTTGCCCATAATTTCAGGGCCGCTGAGAGAAATAAAGTGAGCATTTGTTTCTCCAGCTACTGCTTTTGCAAGCAATGTTTTTCCAGTACCTGGTGGACCGTACAATAGTACACCTTTTGGTGCTTCCACGCCTATCTTATCAAATAATTCAGGATGTCTCATTGGTAATTCTACCATTTCACGAATTTTTTGAACTTCATTTTTTAGGCCTCCAAGCTCATCGTATGTTATTCTTGGAAAAGATGAATCAACTGCTTTGGTCATTGCTCCAAGCTTGAATATTGTATTTTCTGTAACTAAAACTGGTTTTGATGGTTTAGTACTTGTAATAACAAACTGAACTCTACCTCCCATCTGCGTGTTCAGAGAAACTGAATCTCCTGTTGTAAATACATGATTAAGATAGTTGTAAATCATGTATTCTTGTAATCCTTCTGCAGCAATCTTTTCAGTTGGAGATAAAACAATCTGTTCAGCATTTACAGCTTCTACTGTTTTTAGTGAAATTTTATCACCGATTCCAGCTCCAATATTTTGCCTTGTCATTCCATCTATTTTGATAATACCAGAACCATATTCTTCAGATGTGCCTGGCCAAAGTTTTACATGTGTTTTTTTGTTGTAAGTTAATTCTAGTATTTGTCCAGTGTTCCATTTTTGATCCTCAATAATTTTAGGATCAACTATGGCTCTACCTCGTCCAACATGTTGTTGTGGACTCTCATCAATTTTTAAAACTATTTCACTCATATCATTACCTCAAAAAAAATTGAGGGATTTATTCAACCTCCACCGTTTTGCCTTTTTGTTTTTCTTCCTCAATTAACTTGAAGATTATTTGTAAAACTCCGTTTTTGTAAGAAGCCTTTGCAGAATTCTCATCAACTTTGTATTGGACTGGAACTTTTACATGATATTTTTTGTCACCGCGTTCGGCTGAAAGATCGACAATTTTGTTTTCAACGACGATTTTTACATCAGTCTTTTCAACTCCTGGCATCTCAGCTATGAGTTTTACTACTTTTTCTTTTTCGTCAACAATTGTGTCAACTAGTGGTTCTCGTGTATCAGCAGTTGGAAGTAGTCCTGGTTTGACATTTCCATACTCTTTTACAACAGGTTTTCCATCTGGACCAACGGTCATTGTATAACCATAATAATATGGACCAGATTCAGAACCATTTCCCTTGAATTCTTCAAAAATGTCATCTATATCAAAAAAAGAGTTTGACATTCGTTTGAAGATTCTATCAAATTCACTATCAAAGAATGTTGTCATATTTATCTACTATGTGTAATGTATATGACATTATATAAAGATTATTGATATTTCTTTGATTTCTTACATAAGCCTATTATAATTGACATAATATAATAATCTTAATGAGGACTATAAACATGTCCATACCTGAAGTTGTTAGAGAAATCATTACTAGAAATCGTTCGATTTATGATTGCATGAAAATGGATCTGATTAACTATACAGCACTAGCAGTAAAGATTCAACCAGAAATTGAAAAAATTCTAGGAAATTCTGTTAATCTCAATACTGTAGTTGTTGCCATAAAGCGCTATGCTGATTCGTTTGAAATCAAAGAAGAAATCAAAGAAGAATCTGTTTTGAAAAATGCAAGATTGGCTTTAACTGATGGAATTATGGATGTTAAATTTTCAGTAAAAGATTCTAATGAAATGGATCCCATGGCAATTTTAGATAAATTCTCCAAGGTAACTAACAATTATGATTTTTTCAGACTATCTGATTCATTTAGATTTTTGGCTGAGGATATGGAGGACATTAGAGAGATTTTCAGCAATGTGCCAGAAGATGATGATATGTTTAGTACTGGTCTTGCAAAGATTAGAATTTCAATCCCAAATTCTCAAAATGAATCAGATGTAGTATCCTATGTAGCTGAAGTTTTGCATGCAAATGGAGTAGAGTTAGTAAATGCATTTTTCAGTCAGGATAACATCACTATAATTCTAAATGAAAGGGATTCATCCAGGGCCTATGATATTTTGCATTCAGATATTATGAGAACCTGAGTACGGCAGTGAATTTATTGAAAATTATTCTTATAGCATATATTCACCCACTTTGTGGAAATGACACGATTGGCAAGAAATAAGAAAAAAATTGTAATTTTAGGAGGAGGATTTGCTGGAGTAGAATGTACTAAACAGTTAGAATCACAGTTTGGAGATGATCCTGAAATTGAGCTAGTAATGATAAGTGAAGACAATTTTCTATTATTTACACCAATGTTACCACAAGTAGCTTCTGGAATGATTGAAACTAGGCACATTGTTTTACCTATTAGAACAATTTGTAAAAAAACAAAATTCTATGAGGGTAGAATTAAAAATATCGATCCTTATGGAAAACTAGTAACATTATGGGGAACCGGAGACAAAAGAAGTATCTCAATACATTATGATTTTCTTGTAGTTGGACTTGGTAGTGAAACTAACTTTTTTGGAATGTCTGATGTAGAAAAAAATGCCTATACTATGAAGACACTCAATGATGCTGTCATGTTGAGAAATAGAGTTATCGATATGCTTGAACAAGCAGAAAATGAAACTGATCCAATTCTTCGAAAAAGTTTTTTGAATTTTGTTGTAGTAGGAGGTGGTTTTGCAGGTATTGAAACTGCAGGAGAACTAATGGATCTTCTTTTAGATGCACGAAAATATTATCCTACAATTCATGAAAAAGATCTCAAGGTGATTGTGTTAGAAGCTTTAGGAATGATTTTGCCTGGATTTAATGAAAAACTTGCAGACTTTGCAAAAGATAAGATGGTTGAAAGAGGAATTGATATTAGACTAAAAACAGCAGTAACCAGTTTTGATGGGAATGAAGTTACTACAAAATCATTAGATGAAAATCCAAAAGATTCGATTGATAAATCTGGAATTGATTCGATTGTTACAAAAACTTTGATTTGGACTGCAGGAGTTACCCCAGTTAATACAATTAAAAGATCAATGTTCAAGACAGAAAAGGGAAAACTCATAGTTAATGATTATCTTGAGGTTTCAGACTTTCCTGGAGTATTTGCAATTGGAGATTGTGCATTATTTTTAAATCCTGAAACACAAAGACCATTTCCCCCAACTGCTCAAATTGCAGAAGCTCAAGCAAAAATTGCAGCAAAAAATTTAACATCATTAATTAAAAATTCTGAAAAAGAAAAATTCATCTATCATTCTAAAGGTCAAATGGCAATTATTGGAAAAAGATCTGGAATTGCCACATTTTTGGGAATGAATATCTCTGGATTTTGGGCATGGTTAATTTGGAGAAACGTATATCTCTCAAAAATTCCAACTTTTGATAAAAGAACGCGTGTATTTCTTGATTGGGCAATAGATTTGTTCTTTGATAGAGATATCTCAAGACTAAAATTAATGAAACGTGAAACTGAAAAAGAATACAAGCTACTTGATGAAGTAGATGATGTTTGGTAATTTATTTTCTAATTTTATGAATAATTATTGCCGGTGCTACAAAATACATTCCAATATTCATTAAAATTATTCCAATTCCAAAAGATAACATTTTTGCTTCAGAATTAATTTCGACGAAATTTAAAATTGATAATGTAGATAACATTGGAGTAATTGAGAATTTTACAGCTTCTTTGAAAATTGGATTTTCACGTTCCAAATCTGCAATTAGAGGTGAAAATGAATAATAAAATTGATTGAATCCACTCATAAAAGCAGTTCCAGATTTGGTTGACAAAATGGTATCATCTCGAATTTCTCTAAGTTGTTGTACTTGTGGAGCTAATTCCGATCCAAATGCGGCAGTTGCAATTAGACAACCGCCTCCTTCTTCAATTGATTCATCTATAGATGTATCTTCTGATAAGATTTCAAAAGAATCAATTGTTTCTTCAAATCTTGGAAGTTGAGAATCAAAATGGTCTAATCCATTACTGTATGCAAGATTGTAAATTTTTTCAGTGTCATAAATCATAACTTCTTTAAATTTCACATCAAATTCTTCATCATTAGAAGAAAAAATTCCTTCTGCGTTAGTAACATATGCTTCATTTCCATTGATAGTTATTTTTTCCTGTGAAATTATTTTTAGATTTCCTGATTCTATTCCTGGTTTTAGCATTTCAGTTTTTTCAGAAATAAGATCATCTAATGTTCTTTGATTGGTTTGTTGTACTGTAAGGGAGATTACGGGGTTCATTACTCCTATTTTTGGTCCTACTGCAATTACATCAGGAGAATTTTCATCTATTTTATCTGGATTTTGTAATAGCCAGCCTTCAGGTACACTAAGTCCAATTTCATGTTCAGGACTTTCATATTTTTGATTACCAGTTGATGAGGTTATTGCAGTAGATTCTGTGCGTTCAGGTTCTTGTAATTCAAGAAGATTCGATACATCAAAACGATTAACAATTGTAGCCTTGGTAATTTTGACCTGCTCCGGATCTACAGGTCTATCTATTGGTTCTATTTCAACTCCAGCAATTTTATCAAGTGTTCCAAAACTTTCTTCAGTTACAATTCTACCAAATACGGTATATTGTTCGTCAAGAAAATTAGAATCACCATGTATAATGAAAAATTGAGAGCCTCCACTGTTAGGATCAGCTGATCGTGCCATTGAAACTATTCCACGATTGTGTTTGATTGTGTTAAATTCAGCATCTATACTTGTGCTTGGACCGCCAGTTCCCCATGTATTTGGATCACCGCTGATTGTATTTGGATCACCGCCTTGAATCATAAAACCTGGAATTATTCTATGAAAGATTACTCCATCATAAAATCCAGATTCAGCTAATCCAATAAAATTATCAACATGATTTGGTGCATCATTTGGGAAAAAGTCAATTGTAATATTTCCAAGATTTGTTTCCAAGACAACTAATTTATCATCATATTGAGCAAATGCATAATTTCCAAAACTAACTAAAAGTAATGAAACTGTAACAGCAAAAAATATTTTATTCAATAATTTTTCCCAAGAATAGTTACTTAAAAGCTAATTGTATTAGTTTTTAACAAAGTTCAATAAGCTAACCATATGCAACCTGATGAAAAGATTCAGGCACATTTAGTTTCAATATGGAGAGAATCTAAAAAGTTTTTTTCAATTGGTGGAAAAGAAGGTATGTTGGTGTTAACTGATAAACATTTGATGTTTATACATAAGACAGAATCTAAAATGAATTGGTGGAAAGCAATTACTCAAAGACAAGTGATTAATTTTATTAAATCAAAAAACACAATGATTCATCATGATGGTTACAATGAAAAAGATTTGATGAATGACTTGGAGGATGATAGAAACACTGAATTGTCATTTGATGACATATCCAGTGTTAGTTACACAGAGAAGGATTGGGGAAGTTCTCTCCAGTTAGAGTTTAACAAAAATGAAAAAGAAGAAAAATTTCAGTATTCAATTGCCCAAGATTGGGTAAAATATCCTGCAAAAGAGCCTACAAAATACATGAAAGTAGATTGGGAACCTTTTGTGCAATATATTAAAGACAGGCAGAAATTTACGAAGTAAAATTGGGAAAAATTTTTGCTGTAGGTGTTGGACCTGGTTCTCCAAAATATGTGACAGAAATTGTAAAAGAAATTGTACATAATTGTGACATTATTATTGGTTACAAATACACTCTAAAAACAATAGAGCATTTGATTGAAGGAAAAGAGATCTATGAAATTACTATGAATGATCAAGAAGATTCTTATCAAAAAATTCTTCCAAAACTTGGTGATAGGACATTAGTAATTCCATTTACTGGTGATGTGAATTTTTCAGAATCAGAAGTTGTTGATAGATTGATAGAGATTTTTGGTAAAATAGAGATTATTCCTGGTATCAGTTCAATTCAGGTTGCTGCATCAAGGGCAAAGGTTCCTCTTGATAAATCCAAAGTAATTACAATGCATGTTACAACATCAATTGAAGATAAGAAATTAGAATTACAAAAAGCATTGATTGATGGTTTTAGTGTGGTTTTGGTTCCAAGACCTTGGCCAAAACAACCTGACAAACATTTTATGCAATCTGAAATAGCAGTATATTTGAGAGAACACAATTTTGACACTGCCAAAATGAAAGTTCATGTTTTTGAGGCAATCACAACAGAATATGAGACAAGTTTTGTAGGAACTGTGAAAGATTTGGAAGGAAAAGAATTTTCTGATTTATCAGTGATGGTGTTTAACCAGACCAATTTAGATTCATATATGAATTATAAATGGCAATGGAAAAATTAGTTACCTGAATTTTTTCCTTCACCTAATACTAGACTATCTGAGTCTGGGAAAACGTATGCAACAATTTTCATCCAAGGATAATTTGGATCGTATAATCTATAAAATCCTGCATCATCTAATGCTATGTTAACTGATTCTCCTGGTGCAACAGTCTCGGTAGAAATTCTTCCATCTGGTGTAAATGGATTATGTCGATCACCGTAATTTTCTTTTCCACTGATAATTTTATGAGATACAACATCATCATTTATTATTGTAATAGTAGTTCCGGGTTCTACTGAAATTCTATCCTGTGAGAAATATCTCAATCTAAGTGAATCAGATGCACTTTGTGTTGCAACTGCTTGTTCTCTAACTGAACTTGCACCAATATAACTATCTGCAACTCCTTGTGAAGAAGAACCTCTAAGAATGTATAGTGTAAGACCATCTGATTCTTCAATCTCTGAAGACGTTAGATCGACTTTTGTTAAACTGGATAATTTTGTTGTGTAAATCACTTTGAAAGTTTCATCTGATGTTGTAATTCTGCCTGTGAAACCATAAACTGATGCATCTTTACTTTCATCAACTAGTCTTCCAAAAAAACTGATTGAGGTATCAAATCCATTTGAACTTTCAATTTCTCCATTAATTCTGATGTAACGACCTTCACGCAGAAATTTTCCTTCCAAATTAGAAATTACGAACTCTTCATCATCTAGTGTAATAAAACCATCTTCTGTAAGAAAATTGATTGTACTTCCACGTTGATCTTGAGAAGATAATCCCAGATCAATTTCTGATATTCTAATAAATTCTTCAGTTACGGCAAAACCAGAACCCTCTAAAAGAAATGCTTGATTCTCAGAAATTTCAGCAAATGAATCATTGATAAAATATCCTGATGAAACAACAAGAAATGCTAGTAGTGTGATGACTGCCCTCATGATTAAATTCTTGTCTAATTTGGTTTATAATTTGCTACTAAATTATTTTAGACTGAATAAGCAAATCCAAAGATAATTCTAAAAATTAGAAACCAGGCATGTCAATTAATCCCTCTTCCCGAGCTATTTCTATCATGTAAAATTCCAAATATCCTCCTGCCAAAAGAAGACCCACCATAATTCCAATTTCAATTAATGTTGGTTTGATAAATGGAACTAGATCAATTTTTTTAATGACTGCTCTAATCAGAATAAAACTTCTAGAAATTCCAAAAGAGTACGCAACAAGTTCCATTAATCCAAATGGAGATAAGAAAAGAATTGAAAGTGGTGGAATATCAGATAATTGAGGGGCAGTTACAACTATTGCGGCAAAAGCGAATCCGGTGGACCAAGCAGAAAATAATCCCCATGCAACTCCAAAACCTGGAATAAACATTGGTAATGCAATAGTCAAGTTATGAATAAAAATTCCAAATGCATCAATATCTAAAACAAGTTCTTCAAATTCTGCCATGAATGTATTTGCCTCTTCTTCACTGACAGTAGACATTGAACCAATTTGATATGTAGCTGCAAAAAGTCCTAGAAATATAAAAAACAGAATTATTCTGATTTTATTCACATTGCCATAACTTGAGGACAATATTTGAGGGTTGATGTAGGCGCAGATTTAATTAAACGAGATGATATTTTTTAATATGAAAAAGGAATTATCTTATGCATTAAACTATGCATTAAACAAAGGGTTCCAAATTCATCCTGATGCTTTTAAAATTTTAGAAGATTTAGATGTAAAAAAATTAGAGAAGATCATAAAGGAAATAGTAAGAGAGAAAGCAAAACAAAAATTATTTCAAATTAATCAAGATGATTTAGAATTATATCTTGGAATTAAAGAAGATTCGACAATTCAAAGTGAAGTAAAAATATTATCAGAGCCTACCAATAAGATAACGTCAGGTGAGGGTGTCAAAGGGTATAATGCGTTATTTTCTAGTCGTTTTAACAAGCTCAAACGAATAATTTCAGACAGGCCAGAATCAAAACTGCTTAAATCTGCAGCCTCTGTAAAAACTGTAAAAATTGAAGACGATATGTATGTGTGTGGTCTTGTAACCATAAGAAATTCTGAGAGAAACATTACAAAATTGACTCTAGAGGATCTATCAGGCTCATTTGAGGGGATAATTTTTGATGATGAATTGCAAAAAATGGCGAATACTCTTTTAATTGATCAGTTTGTAATGGCAAGAATAAGTTCAGCAAAAAATTCAGGATATATTATCAAGGATTTAATTCTGCCTGATATTCCAGAACAAGCAAAAAATAAGTCAGAAACTGAGGCATATGCTGTTTTTCTTTCTGATCTTCATATAGGAAGTAAGTATTTCATGGAAGATGAGTTTTCGGAGTTTGTTTCATGGTTATCAAGTCCTGATCCAGTTGCAAAAAAAATTCGTTTTGTCCTGATTGGTGGAGATGTGGTAGATGGAGTTGGAATATACCCAAACCAGAATAAAGAGTTGGTTTGTCAGACTATACAAGAACAGTTAAAAAAAGCAGAAGATTTGATTGATAAAATTCCTAAAAATGTAAAAATTATCATAATGCCTGGAAACCATGATCCTGGAAGAAGGGCTTTACCACAACCAGCCATACCAAAAAAATACAATTCAGGTCTGTGGGAAAGAGAAAATGTGTTTATGGTTGGAAATCCAGCTGTAGTCTCATTGAATGGTGTTATAGTTACAATGTTTCATGGTCAAAGTATCGATGATATTGTAAAGACAACACCAGGTCTAAGTTATGACAAACCAACCAATGTAATGAGACATCTGCTTAGAGCAAGACATCTTAGTCCAATTTATGGTAGTCAGACACCAATAGCGCCTGAAATGGAAGATCTTTTAGTTATTCAGGACATTCCAGACATCTTTCATGTAGGTCATGTTCATAGAGCACAATTAGATATGTACAAGGGAGTTTTGTTGATAAATTCTGGTTCCTGGCAAAAACAGACACCTTTTCAGGCTAGTGTGGGAATGACTCCAAATCCAGGCATTGCCCTTATTGTAAACCTAAAAACTTTCCAAGTCTTCCATGAAAATTATAGTTCAAATCTAGATAATGTCTTGCAAAGTTAGATCGTCTTTGAATGTTTTTTTAATCATTTCAGATGAAATTGTAAGTTTGTATTTTTTTGTCCTTCCATGAATTCCTTGATGTATTAGTCTTCCAGAGATTAATCCAGATAATTCTATTTCACTAAGCATTTGTGTGATTCTCCTTTGAGTAAGTTCATCTTTTCCAACTACTTTACAGAGATTTTTGTAAGAAGAATAGATTTCACCAGTAGAAGAGCCATTTGCCTTCATTATCGCAATAAGGATTAATTTCTCGTGAAGTGGGAATGATTTGAGAGATTTTTCTTCCTTATTTTCTTCCATTTTTTGAGAGGCTTCTCTGACATGTTCAATGGTGACTTTGTCTGATTGTTGTCTTTCAGCAAGTTCTCCTGCTACCCGAAGTAAATCGATTGCTCGACGAGCATCCCCGTGTTCTCCTCCAGCAAGTGCGGCAATGAGATTTAGGGCTGATTCCTCCACTGAATTTTCAACAAATGATTTGTTGATTCTTTCTTCAAGTATTTTTTTAATTTGTTCAACATCATAATTGGTAAAGACAATCTCCTCTTCTCCTAGACTGCTAATTACTCTAGGGTCTAGTTTTTCTTTAAATGTCAGATCGTTTGAAATTCCGACCAAGGTCAATGAGCCTTGATTGAGACGTTCATTTGCCCTAGTTAGTTGATACAAGATATCCTTTCCTGTTTTTGCTACTAATTGGGCCAGATAATCAATTTCATCAATTACAAAAATTGCGTTAAGTTTTTCCTCATCAATTTTATTTAGTAGTCTTTTGAAAACTTCACTAATTGCAAGTCCTGTTGTGGGTAATTCTTTCTCTTTTAGGTCTAATTGCCTGCCTAAACTGACTAATAATCCGTATAACGTAGTTTCTTCTTTAGAATTAGAATATACTAGTCTGATTGGGAAATTTGATTTTTCTACCCTTTCTTGGATCTTAGATAGTACTTTTTTTACTACTAATGTCTTACCAGTACCAGGTTTTCCATATACAAGAAGATTTGATGGTCTTGATTTTTTTAGAATAGGTAATAGAGATTGAGTAACTTGTTCTTGTTCAGATTTTCTATGTAAGATAATTTCTGGAATATATGTAAAATGAAGAATATCACGATTTTTTATTATTGACTTTCCTGCTTCTGCTGCATCTAACAAATCATCTATCGGATCAGACATACTCACACACCTTTGTTTCCTGTCAACAATAACACAATCATACCTGAATCAAGAGAGTATAGGATAGAATAGTAATAGTAGTTTAGTTTGTAATTAATTATTTTTAGTTAGTTATAGATTTTCTATTAAAAAAAATTAAAGAAAAAGATAGAGTGGAAATATTGGTGTGTGGGTTAGGTCCTAGTTTGAAGATGAGTTAACATTTTTGTTAAAATTATGTTAAGAAAAGGACTGAAAAGCCCATTTTAACCCCTTCATTTCCATTCCAGGCGTTAAGATGAATGTTAACACTGTGAATATCTTAAATCTAACCCCTTCATTTCCATTCCAGGCATGAAAATATCCTAATTTGGGTGATTAATTCTAAATAAATTGTTAATAACATAAAACAGGCTAGGCATGAGCTAGGCAGTCAATGTTAACAAAGCATTTAGTTAACAAACATTCTTGGATAATTTGAACTGTTAACATTTGATCCGTTAGATCTCAAAGATGGCTAAAAAAAGAATTAGAATAGACATGGAAGACTCTGATGGTGCTCGGTATGACATCAAATTAGAGGGCAATGTAACAAGAGACAAAATCCTCAAAATATTCGAAATGATGGACTTGATGAATATTGAAGAAGAACAAGAAGTTACAAACATGGATTCTGTAGGTTCTAAAATATGGAATATTGTAGATAAATTCTTCCCAATGGGAAAATTCACCTCCACCAACATTCTTGAAAAATATGAAGACGAATACAATGAGCCTGTAAAACTCAGTGTAATCTCCACATACTTGTCACGATTTTCCACAAAAGGGAGGGTAAACAGAACTAGAACTGGTCGAGAATGGACATATCAAACCATCAAAATGACCCAAAAACAACAATAACCAATTAAGAAATAGTAACTTTTCTTACCAATAATCTATCTTTTCCAAGAATCACTTTAACATATTCTCCTTTTTGGATGTCCATATACTTTCTAAACTGTTTTGGAATTGAAATTGTACCGGCAGAAGTGATTTTTACCAATACTTCATTCTCATTTACTGACATATTACTATTATAATTTAATAATATATATAATTTATTAAATTATCTAATTCTATTTTCATTATCAAATACATCTAATTTACCTTAAAATTAAAAAAATATTCATATGTTACTATTAAAATTTCTAAAATTTTTCTATTGTATTATTGGATTAACTTCTACTTGCTCTACTTTTGCCATTCCTTTTTTAGTAATTGAATAGGTATATGGTTTAGATTCAGTATTTCTTTGAACATATCCATCCTCAAACATCTTTTTCATCAGGCGTGAAGTATGTTCTCTACTTTTCTTTAATGTGATTTGTATATCACGTGATGTCATAGCTTTGTTTGTGATTAAATGTAACACATAATCAATTGGATTTGCAGGCATAATATTTGGTATGTTAGGAATAGAAATCACCTTTTCAGGTACAACTTCAGGCTTGCTAACAACTTGAATTGGTTTTTCTTTAACTTCATTCTTTGCCAATTTCTCTAAGAATTGTTTGAGTTCCAGATTAGGATCATCATCTACCTTTTGCTCAATTCCTTGAATTTCTAAGGCATCTAGGCGTATTTTCATATCAATTAATTGTTTTTCATAGTATTCTAAACGTTCAGCTTGCGATACATCAAATTCTTCGTTGCTAGTTTTTATAAATGGAAGTATCTTGAAGTATGCATATAAACCTACAATTCCTACAATAAATGCCAAAACCACACCTAAAATCACTTCAGGTTCAGGAATTTCTATTAACATCACAACATTTATGCCTACAACGTGATTTATTGTGATTGAACAACATTAATTTACACTTTAGATTAACAAACTCACACAAATTATCACATAGAAATCAATTTGTTACCAAACTAACATATCACAACCATCACATGTTACATGCCTGACGAATGAGCCTATCTATCACATTAATCACTTCATCTTCTCTTTCAGGAAAAATATCACTCTCATTTATCACACTAATCTGTTGAGAAAGCTTTGATATCACATCTATATCATCAGGCAAAAGTATGCCTAAACCACGAAAAAGTATGATTGAATAGAATAATCCAATTAATTTATCTCTAGATTGCCCAACTTGCCTGTAATATGCTCCCCTAGTTATAGAAAAATTAGATTCTAAAAGATCCTTCTGATTTAAAATAATTTCAACTTGTCTCTCTGTAAACAGTGATTTTTTGATAATTTTTTGTATAATATTGTTAAAATTAGATTCTTTCAATTTGTCCATAGCTATACAAATCTGTATACAGCATTCCAATTAAACTTTAAAGAGACATACACAAACCCCCTTTATGGCTGGAGATAAAGTTGAATCATTCCTTAAATTAGAATTAAAAAAGAAAAATGCACTACTATTCGTGTTAATCGATTCAGAAGTATCAAATTTAGAGGCATCGAGTAAGCTTGCTAAAGACGTTGAAAAAATTGGAGCATCAGCAATCTTAGTTGGAGGTTCATCGGCTACTGATCAAATTGAAATGGCTCAAGTGGTTAAAGGCATTAAAAAAGGTCTAAAAATTCCAATAATCCTATTTCCAGGCAACATTACAGGTGTTGTGCCTGATGCTGATGCCATATTATTTAGTTCATTAATGAATTCTGAAAATCCATATTTTATCACCCAGGCACAGGCATTGGGTGCTCCAAGTGTTCTTAAATTTGGATTAGAACCACTTCCAACAGCATATCTGGTGATTGGAGATGGAACATCTGCTTGGTTTGTTGGTTCAGCAAGAGGAATTCCATTTGAAAAACCAAAAATTGCTGCAGCATATTCATTGGCAGCTCAATTTCTGGGTATGAGATTTGTATATCTTGAAGCAGGTTCTGGTGCTAAAACCAATGTCACACCCGAAATGGTAAAGACCGTACGACATGCATTTAATGGATTTTTAATTGTTGGTGGTGGAATCAAAGATGAAAAAACTGCTGCAAGTCTTGTCAAAGCAGGAGCTGATGCCCTAGTCATTGGAACTTTCCTTGAAAAGGGAGGAAGTCTCACAAAACTCGAAAAAATAGCAAAAGCAATTCAAAGAAGCAAGTAATAGAACTGTATTATGTCTGAAAACGACGCAATTTCTCGTATTCGTGATATTAAGATGCCTAATTACTATCTTGATTACTATTCAAGTCTCTCAACAGAGACATATACAATATTTGAACATGCAGCATCGGCAAAATCTACTTTGGTAGATTCCTCAGGCATTGTTGAACCAAGAATTGCATTTGATTTGGCAGATCGAGTTGCAAAAATGCATGAAATTGATATCGCCGATCCGTTAAGAGAGATTTTAAAAATAAATGGAAAAGAACTTTCAGCATTAATTTTAGCAAAGGAAATTGCTTTAGGTAAATACTGCCTTCCAGATGCCTCTTTAGAAGACAAATTAGATCTTGCAGTTCGTGTAGGATTAGCAATTATTACTGAAGGAGTTACTATCGCACCCTTACAGGGAATTAGTGAAGTAAAAATAAAAAAAAACAAAGATGGTACTGATTATCTTTCCATTTCAATTGCAGGACCTATGCGTTCTGCAGGAGGAACAGAATCTGCAGTAACTCTGCTAATTGCAGATCATGTTAGAAAAATAGTTGGCTTGTCAAAATTTCAAGCTAATTCCTTTGATGATGAAACAGGTAGATTTGTTGAGGAATTACGAATTTATGAAAGAGAAGCAAGTAGCTTTCAATTTCATATTTTGGATGAAGATATTGAACATGTTATCTCTAATCTTCCAGTTGAATTGGCTGGTGTTGATACAGATCCATATGAGGTTGTAAATCACAAAGGAATGACTCGTATCCAAACTGATAGGGTTAGAGGTGGCGCTTTACGTGTTTTAAATGATGGATTAATTGGAAGATCTAAAAAACTTCTGAAAAGAATAGAATTGTATAATTTGGATGGCTGGGAATGGCTTAATGATCTAAAAGGGGCAGTTCAGACTGGTGATAATCAGGAAGACGCTGCTGCTAAAAGAATGCGTGAAGTAATTACAGGCAGATCAGTCCTATCCATGCCTAACAAATTGGGTGGATTTCGATTAAGATATGGAAGAGCATGTAATACTGGCTTTGCCGCAGTCGGCATTCATCCGGTAATTGCTGAGATTCTTGATCATACAATAGCTGTAGGAACTCAAATTAAAATTGATATTCCTGGAAAAGGAGCAACTGTAGCCTTTGTTGACTCGATTGATACTCCTACTGTTCGTTTGAATAATGGCGATGTTGTAAAAATTAGAGATGTAAAACATGGACTAGAAATTAAAAATGAAATAGAAAAAATTCTCCATCTAGGCGATATCCTAATTTCATTTGGGGATTTTCTTGAGAATAATGCTCCACTGGTGCCTTCTGGATATGTTGAAGAATTTTGGTTAGAGGAACTAAAACAAAAAATTCAAAATTCAAACGAACAATATCTAAATCAATTTTTGAGTAAAATACCTACAATAGACGAAGCGCTAAAAATTTCTCTTGACTTCAAATTTCCACTTCATCCACATTACTTGTATTTCTGGGATAAAATATCATCAGAAGAACTTACCAAACTTTTAGATCCAAACAAATTCAATGAAACATCCATTGAATACCCAATTAAAATTAAGAAAATTCTTGAAAATTTGGGTACTCCTCATAAAGTCAAAAATGAAATAATAATCTTAGAAAGTCAAGAGGCAAAAATTTTCTTTAATTTATTATTTAGAAAAAAACCAATAATCAGCGATTTATCAGTTCCAAAAATTTTAACAAAATCATCAGGAATTCAAATCAATAATAAATTCTCAACAAGTGTTGGAGTTAGAATAGGCAGACCTGAAAAGGCTGCTCCCAGACAAATGAAACCTCCAACACACATATTATTTCCTGTAGGTGATAAAGGAGGACCTACTAGAGATCTACTTAAAGCATCTAGAACTGAACACTTTTTTGCTAATATTTTGAACAGAAATTGCACTCAATGTAACCAACCTTCTATTGGCATAAAATGTTCTATTTGTGGTACAAAGACATCTACTACCTATCGATGTTCCAATTGTAGAGATACTCTTAATGAGCCATTTTGTGAAAAATGTAAGCGTAAAGCTCCATCTCATTCTCATAAAGAATTTCCACTAAAAACTAGATTACTTTTAGCTCAAGAAAAGATGGGAATTCGTGCAAGAGAACCTTTCAAAGGAGTAAAGGAATTAATCAATCAGGATAAAATTGCAGAACCTCTTGAAAAAGGCCTTGTAAGACAAAATTTTGGATTAACTACATTCAAAGATGGAACAGTAAGACTGGATGCAACCAATTCTCCATTAACCCAATTCAAACCATCTTGGATCGGAACTTCAATTGAGAAACTAAAGGAGCTCGGATATTCTCATGACATTGATGGAAAACCACTTGAATCTTTAGATCAGATAGTTGAGATTCGTATGCAAGATGTGATTATTCCATATGAAAGTGGAAAGTATCTTGTGTCAACATGCAAATACATAGATGTTCTTTTAGAGAAATTCTATGGAAAATCTTCATTTTACAATGTGAAGAATATTGAAGAGCTTATTGGACATCTAATAATTGGTTTAGCTCCACACACTTCTGTTGGAATAGTCGGACGAATTATAGGATATACTGAAACTCATGTTTGTTTTGCAACACCAAATTGGCATTCTGCTAAAAGAAGAGATGCTGATGGAGATGCTGATTCTATCATACTTCTAATGGACACTCTTCTTAATTTCTCAAAACAATTTCTTTCAGATAGGATAGGTGGATTAATGGATGCTCCGTTACTTGTTCAACCACATGTTTTACCACATGAATCTCAACCTCAGGCACATAATCTTGAAGTCTCAAAATTATTCCCTTTAGAATTTTTTGAATCTACATTTCAACAGATTAAGGCATCAGATATCACATCTATAGAAATTATCAAGTCACGTCTTGAAACTGAAAGACAATTTTATGGTTATTATTTCACACACTCAACTTCGTCTTTAACTACTTCAAAATCACGTAGTGCATATTCCACACTTGGTTCTATGCTTGATAAATTTGACATGCAAGTTAAAAATGCTGAATTAATTGATGCAGTAAATACTTCAGAAATTGTTTCAAACGTTATCTCAACACATCTTGTTCCTGACCTAATGGGAAATCTTAGGGCATATGCTAGACAAAGTTTTAGGTGTACAGCCTGTGGAAAATCATTTCGTCGAATGCCTCTTATTCAAACATGTGTTTGTGGACATAAATTAATTGCTACAATTACAAGGGGTTCTGTAGAAAAATATCTAAAACTTGCAAAAAGATTGGTTGAGAAATATGATGTTGGTGAATATCAGAGGGGAAGAATTCATGCTCTATCTGATGAGATTGAACTAGTATTTGGTAAGAGTAAAGGAGATCAATCACTTCTTACTGATTATGCCTAGGCTTATCTCAGTTTGACGTATTCGTAAGCACCTAATTTGTTATCAAAACAGAATTTGACTTTTTGATAATCCTTTCTGAATGCTTTTACTTTCGAAAGTATTTTTTTTGGATCCTTTTTATCAATAATAACTTGTTTTATGAAAGATGCAATTTCTTCCATTTCATTCTTTTTCATTCCAAGTCGCGTGATTTCAGAAACTCCTAACCTGATTCCACCTGGATGGAAATAATTTCTACCTGCTTTAATATCTCCTGGAATAAGCTGTCTGTTTACTATGATGTTGGCTTTTTCTAGATTAGCTTCTACTTTTCCACCATCAGAATAATCCAAAACATTAACTGCTATCTGATGTGATTCTGTAAATCCTCTTTTCTCTCCCAATACTTTGAATCCCATATCGCTTAAGGCTGCTGCAAATATCTTGGCATTTTTTATGACTTGAATTGCATAATCTTTTCCAAATTCTAAGGCTTCTGCAAAGGCAATTGCTTTTCCAGCCATATGATGAATATGATGGCTACTTGTAAGACCTGGGAAGGTTGCCTTTTTAATCACCTCTTCATGTTCTTTAGAACCTAAAACAAGTCCTCCTTGCGGTCCAAACAAAGTTTTATGAGTACTCATGGTCATAGTATCTGCACCTTCTTGTAGAGGATCTTGGAATTTTCCACCCGCAATTAATCCTGCAACATGAGCTGCATCATAATTGATATGTATATCATAACTTTTTAGAATACTTGATAATTCTTTGACTGGATGTGGAAACAAAAATAGTGAGCCACCAAACATTGCCATCTTTGGAAGACGATTATCTTTCTTGAGATCTTTCAACTTTTGCTTCGTCTTATCTATATCAATTGTCATTTCTTCTGCATCAAATGGATAGAATTCTATTTCTAATCCATGAACTAAACCCGCAGTTCCAGAATGTTCTTTTTTACCATGTGAAATATGTCCACCAGCTGGAATTGAAGGTGCTAACATAATGTCACCTGGATTTGTAAATGCAGAATATACTGCCAAGTTTGCAACAACCCCTGAAATTGGTCTTACATCAGCAAATTTTGCTTTGAATAATTTTTTGGCTAGTTTCATACATTCAAATTCTACATCATCAATGTAAACACAGCCAGCATAAACTCTCTCACCAGGCCATCCTTCAGCATATCTATTTCCAAAATCAGAAATTATTGCTTCTCGGACTGCAGGACTAGGAATATTTTCACTTGCAATTAATGGAATTGAATTTTCAAACCATTTATGGTGTTCTTTTAATTTTGTAAAAATTTTATCATAAGATTCTTTGTTTTGTGATTTAACCATGTTTTGCAACTTGATTTTCCCAATTTAAAAACACCGATACTAAATCAAATCAATCCATCTTGATCTGGAAGGTATAAAAGGGGAATTGGTAGTTTTTGGATTTATGGGTATGCAAGCTACTTCAAAGGGAAATATGCCCGTTGTTTTACTAAAAGAAGGCGGTACAGAAACCAAAGGACGAGAAGCACAAAAGAATAACATTGCAGCAGCAAAAATTATTGCTGAAATCGTTCACACTAGTCTTGGTCCACGAGGAATGGATAAAATGCTAGTTGACTCATTAGGTGACGTTACGATTACAAATGATGGTGCAACCATTCTAAAAGAAATTGATGTTCAGCACCCTGCAGCAAAAATGCTAGTTGAAATTTCTAAAACTACAGATAATGAAGTGGGAGACGGTACAACCTCAGCTGTTGTCTTGGCAGGCGCTTTACTTTCACAGGCTGAATCATTAATTGATCAAGATGTACATCCTACAATAATTGTTGATGGTTATAGAAAAGCTGCAAGAAAGGCAAAAGAATACCTTGAAGATATTGCAGATACGATTTCAGCAAATGATAAAAATATTTTAAATAAAGTTGCAAAAACCTCAATGCAAACAAAACTTGTTAGAAAGGATTCTAATCAGCTTGCAGATATCATTGTAAAATCAGTTCTTGCTGTTACAGAAAAAGATGGTGAAACTTTTGATGTTGATATTGATGATATCAAAGTAGAAAAGAAGGCAGGTGGCTCTATCAAAGATTCTGTGATTATCCAAGGTATTGTTCTTGATAAAGAAATTGTTCATGGAGGTATGCCTAGAAGTATTCCTGAAGCTAAAATTGCATTAATTAACACTGCATTAGAAATTAGTAAAACTGAAACTGATGCAAAAATTAACATTTCAAATCCTCAACAACTAAAATCATTTCTTGATGAAGAAAATAGAATGTTAAAAACAATGGTTGACAAAGTTATTGGCTCTGGCGCAAATGTGGTTTTATGTCAAAAAGGGTTGGATGATATGGCTCAACATTATCTAGCAAAAGCTGGAATTATTGCCGTTAGACGAATTAAAGAAAGTGATCTTACAAAACTTGCAAAAGCAACAGGTGCTAGAATAGTTACGAATCTTGATGATCTTTTTGAAAAAGATTTGGGTATAGCTGAACTTGTTGAAGAAAGAAAAATTGAAGAAGACAAATGGGTATTTGTTGAAGGATGTAAACATCCAAAATCTGTAACATTACTTCTTCGTGGAGGTTCACAAAGAGTAGTAGATGAGGTCGAACGTTCTGTTCATGATGCTTTAATGGTTGTAAAGGATGTTATTCTAAAACCTGAAATTGTTGCAGGCGGTGGTGCTCCTGAAACCTATGCTGCAACAAAAATTAGAGGTTGGGCTAAATCCTTAGAGGGTAGAGAACAACTTGCAGCAGAAAAATTTGCCGATGCATTAGAAGAAATTCCAATTACTCTTGCTGAGAATGCAGGAATGGATCCAATTGACACACTTACAGTTCTTCGCTCAAAACAACAAAAAGGAGAAAAATGGACTGGAATTGATGTTATGAAAGCAAAAATTGCTAATATGAAATCAAGTGATATTATCGAACCTCTTGCAGTTAAACTTCAAGTTGTTTCTGCAGCTGCTGAGGCCGCATGTATGATTCTTAGAATTGATGATGTAATTGCTACCCAAAAATCTCCTGGCGGACCACCCGGCGGAGGAGAAGGTGGAATGCCACCTGGAATGGGCGGTATGGGTGGAATGCCACCTGGAATGGGCGGTATGGGTGGAATGCCTGACATGGGCGGAATGATGTAAGTTATTTTGAATTTTTTTCAAAACTTTAATTCATAACCAAATTTACGAAACAACATTGAACAGAACATCCTCTAAAGCACTTACTAGTTTCAAATATTTTTACTTGGTTGTTTTTTTTGCATTGCTTGCAGGATTTTTTCATCCACTTATCACATACACAAGTTTTGATGGAGTAATTGGAGGTGTCTTAATATTATTTTTAGGTCTTGCAGGTGGGGTTTTACTATATAGAGCTGCAACATCTGAGAGTAAAAGAGCAATATTTCTAGGAGGTGGATTTATTTTGATCACTATTTCATTATTCTATATTTTTCAAATTACTGGAAGATCTTAAACATCAAAGTATAGATAAAATTCATGTGGATGTGGTCTAATGGATATTTCACGTTGATCTCTCCTTTCTAATTCAATAATTTTATCAACTACATCATTAGAATAAATTGGATTGAGAAATTTTCTATCACTTTCTAACTCATCTAGTGCTTCACCAAGACTTTTTGGAAGAACACCAATTCCTCTTTTAGCTCTATCAGATTTAGTCATCTTGAATATATCATCACGAACTTCACTTCCAGGATCCATCTTTTTCTTTACTCCGTCCATTCCTGCTGCTGTAACGGCTGCAAATACAAGATATGGATTTGATGAAGGATCTGGAGCTCTAAATTCAAGTCTCTTTAGATTTGAATAGTTTTTACCTTTGAGGTGCTTTGGAACCCTTACAATGGCAGAACGATTTCCAGAACTCCATGCAATATATGCTGGAGCCTCATATCCAGGCACTAATCTATGGTATGAGTTAGTCGTTGGATTACAAATGGCAGATAGTGCTTTTGCATGATTAATTATTCCACCACAAAAATATCTTCCAAGTTGACTTAATTCAATTTCGTCATCTGGATCATAAAATGCATTTTCTTTTCCTTTCCATAAACTAACATTAACATGCATACCAGAACCAGAATCCATTGCAATTGGTTTTGGCATACATGTTGCAACCTTACCATATTTTTGTGCGACATTTTTTATTACATACTTGTAAGATTGCGCAGCATCTGCAGCATTTGTCATATAATCATATTTGATATCAATTTCACATTGTCCTGCTGTTGCAACTTCGTGATGATGATTGTCACATAAAATTCCAAAATTCTGGCTAAGAATATTCACACATTCATTTCTATATGGTGTAAGAGTGTCAGCAGGTGTACTAGGATAGTATCCTTCTTGTAATCCCATAGGATATCCATCTCCTGATTGACTCCATGGAGCTTCTTTTGATTCAATTGAATAAGATTGGCCCTTATATGGTGTCAAAACATCCCAATGTACTTTATCAAAAACAAAGAATTCAACTTCTGGTCCCCATGTACTAAAATCAAAACCTTGAGTTTTGACATACTCTTCTGCTTTTTGAGAAATTCCTCTTGGGTCTCTTGATAATCTTCCTCTATCTTCTCCCCAATAGACATCACAAAGAAGTCTAGCTGTTTTATTTTCAGTCATCCAAGGAATTATTGCAAATGTATTTGGATCTGGTTTTAGAAGAAGATCTGAATCATTAATATCAGCAAAACCAACAATTGACGAACCATCTAATTTTGGTAATCCATCTCTCATTTGTTCAGGTGTAAATGTATTTGCTGAAATTGTAGTGTGATGAAAATGACCTGTTAGACCTGTAAACTGCAGATCAATAAACTGAATACCCTCATGTTGAATTCTTGAGAAGACTTCGTCAGGTGAATATCCAACTTGGATTGCTTCTCCGTGACTGACTTTATATGGCAATTTTATACTTCAATCAAACACAAATACATCAGCCATTTAAGGATTAGGTAGAAATGTCAGAATCAAATACTGTTGATATCCATTCTTTGCATCATACAGTTTTACGTGAAACTGAAAATGATTCAATTTTAGAAATTAATCCAAATTTTTACAGAAATCTTGCTGATTTTATTGGAAATCTAAGAAAACAAGAATTTGATGGTATAGAAAATAAAATCAAAAATACTATGATAGAGATGGTTACAGAACTTACATCATTATTGATACAAATCAGACTAGATAAAATTTCAAAAACTTCTGATTTAGAAATTAGCTATCTTTTAGATGAAGAAAAATTTATCCTAGATTCACAAGAAGATCAAAGAGAAAGAACAGAAATGATCCTTTCTGCAACAATTAATGGAAAATCTAAATTTCTTGAATCATTAGCTCAAAATCACAAAACTAAGAAAATCGTCATCAGATTTCTTAATGAAGTAGATGAAATTGTTGGTGCTGATCTTGAAAAATATGGTCCCTTTAAAACTGAAGATATAGCTACAATTCCATATGAAAATGCTCAGGCCTTAATTTCCAAAAACGTTGCCACGAAGGTTCATTGGAAAGATTAGATAGAAATTATACCTTTTAGCATGAATATTGTATGTCTCATACAGGTGTTGATGTAGTTGATTTTCTATTCTATACAATTTATCCTGTAATTGGAATTTTTGCAGTAGAAATTATTAGCAGATTAGTAAAGGCTCCAAAATGGATAAAATTATGGACTCAAGCAGTTGTATCAATTGGTTTTGGAGTTTACTATTGGTTTATTCTACCAGCACCACAAAATTTCCCATTAACAGCTATGGTGATGTTTGCACTTGCTATTGCTTTAATTTATCAAGGAAGGCGAGCAAAAATTTCCCCCGATAAAAGTCCATATTAATTTTAAAATCTTCCAAAAATCCGTTTTAAAATATTTGGTTTGTTACGTCCGCCATCTCGAATAACTTTTTTTTCACCAAATTTTTTTGCTCTAATCTGACTGAGCTTTACACATCTATGTTCTTCAGGAAGTCTATGTTCGGCACAAAAAGGATCCTTACAATAATTGCATTGAAATGGCATATCGGTTAAATCTCCACAATATGCACATTTTTCTGATTGCATATTTTCAATTACTAGTTTTCTTTTAATAAAGGTGCCAATATTTGCTTATAGAACTTCTTAGTGTCTAAACATTTTTACGATGATAAAATTGAGTTTATTTCAGAAATTAGATGATTAAAGATAAGGTTGCAATAATAACTGGAGCCAGTAGTGGTATTGGATTTGCTACTGCTTTAGCATTATCAAAAGCAGGTGCAAAAGTTGCTATAGGTGCTAGAAGAATTGACAGACTGGAAGAACTTGCAAAAAAAATATCTGCTGATGGTGGAGAAGTTTTTTATCAAAAATTAGATGTAACACAAAGATCTGAATGTGAAAATTTTACTAAAGCAGTTTTAGACAAATGGGCCTCTATTGATATTCTTGTAAATAATGCAGGTTTGATGCCTTTGAGTTTCTTCAAGAGTCTCAAATTTGATGAATGGGATAGAATGGTTGATGTGAATATCAAAGGTGTTTTGTATTCTACAGGCGCTGTAATTTCTCATATGAAAGAAAAAAAATCTGGCCATATAGTTAATCTTTCATCAGTAGCTGGAAGAATTGTTTTTCCTGCTGGTAGTGTTTATTGTGCAACAAAGCATGCAGTTGCAGCATTTAGTGAGGGATTAAGACAAGAATTTAGCGTTCGTTCTAACATTAGGGTAACTAGCATTGAACCTGGAGTTGTTGCAACAGAACTTAACGATACAATTACTGATGAATCTTTGAAAGGATTTGTTGAAAATACAAAGAAGATGGAAGCATTACAAGCAGAAGACATTGCAAATGCAATTTTGTATGCAGTTGATTCACCTTCATATGTTAACGTAAATGAAATTTTGATACGACCTACAACTCAAGAACGTTAAGTTGACAAACATACCACATGTTGTAATTTTAGGTGGTGGATTTGGTGGGCTTTCAGCTGCCAATGAGTTAAGAAATTCATTACAGTCATCACAAGTAAAAATCACTGTTATTGATAAAAAAGACTGGTTTATGGTTGGGTTTGCAAAGTTATGGATAATCAATGGAACTCGTACTTTCGAAAATTCAATTGGATCACTAAACGAATTATCAAAAAAAGAAATTGATTTCATTAAAGATGAAATTTTATCAATCAATCTTAAAAATAAGAATGTAAAAACCAAATCTCAAAATATTTCATTTGATTTCTTAATAATTTCAATGGGTGCAGTATTAGCTCCTCAAAAAATCCCCGGATTACAAGAAAATGGATTTAATCTCTATGATCATAAACAACTTTCAAAAATTCATGATAGACTTGAGAAAATGAAATCTGGAAAAATTGCAATAACTATTATGGGCATGCCTTACAAATGTCCACCTGCACCATTTGAGGCTAGTTTACTGATTGATTCTATGCTTAGAAAACGTGGAATTCGTGATTCTGTACAAATTGATTTTTACAGTCCAGCCCCAATTACATTACCTGCAGCTGGTCCTGAGGTCAGTAAACAAATTCTTGAAATGGTAAATTCTGAAAAAATTGTTTTTCATAATTCATCCAAAATAAAATCTGTTGAATCTAAAAAATTAATTTTTGAAAATAGTGAAGCTGATTTTGATTTACTTTTAGCTATTCCACCACATATTGCTCCAAAAGTAATTTATGATTCTGGATTAGCAAAAGAACCAGGATTTATTCCAATAGACAGGGACTGTAAGACGCCTTTTGAAAATATCTTTGCAGTTGGTGACGTAACCAGCTTAACAGTTGCAGAAAATATGGCAGTTCCTAAAGCAGGAATTTTTGCAGAAGGGGAAGGTATTACAGTTGCTAAAAATATTATCTCAAAAATTCAATCCAAAGAAGAATCTATACTATTTGATGGAAAAGGTGGATGTTTTATTGAATCTGGAAGAGATACAGCATCTGTAATTGAAGTTGATATGTTTTCAAATCCTAAACCATCAACAAGCCTTACAGAGGCAACTTCTGATAATCTTTCTAAAAAAGTAGAATTTGAAAAAGAAAGAATGTCAAAATGGTTATGATTCATCTGATCTGTCTTTATCTTTTGAAAGATATTTTAGAATAGCTCTTACTTCTACACCTAATTCTTGTGTATTTTTTGACAGATTCAGTTTTTCAGGAATATTATTTTTAAAATCTTGATCTTCCAGTAAGATACTTCTTTGTTGAATACAATCCAGGTGATCCTGATCAGTAGCAGAAATTTTATGACAAATATTACAAAGTTTCATGAATTTCGTTAAACAATACGACGATTTAATAATTTCATTTTGTGCCTCTGAAGCGAGGGATCGTAGTCTAGCTTGGTATGATACTAGTCTGGGGGACTAGTGGTCGCAGGTTCAAATCCTGCCGATCCCATTATAATTTCAATATTTTCAGTAGTTTTTCAAAATTTTCTCGAGTTTTTTCTTGTTTGTATTGTTTCAAAACATCAATTATTTTTTCTTTAGGCGGATTTTTGTAAATTTTTTGAGCTTTTTTTGCATTTCCTGATCCAATAAAAAATGCCTGAGTAATTGATGTAACATTAGATGGCTTTCTTTTGGTGCTAGAGCTTTCAAAATCAATTAGACTAACCTTTGTTTTTCCTACAATGACATGCTTAGAAATATTACTTAACTCTCCATGATCAAAACCTATTTGATCTAATCTATAACAATCTTCTAAAATATTTTTTATTGTAGATTTTAATTTTTTTGCACTTCCAATTCCTTTCAATAAATCTAACCAATCACTAAATTTCTCTCCTTCAAGATATTCCATAATTAAGAAATTTTTACTAACATCAAACATTTTTGGCCCAACATCTATTGAATTTACTAATTTTAGTAAGACTGCCTCATTTTTCATATCGTTTCTTTGTGAGTCTGTTCTTCTAATTTTAAGTGCAATCTCTTTGTTACCTTTTTTTGCAAGAACTACAACCCCCACGTATCCTTTCCCTAAAATTGCCAAGTTTCCGAGTGTAGTAGGACCAGTTAATGAAATTGATTTAATTTTTAATTTTTCTAATTCAGTGATTCTTGATTTTATTTGACGACTAGTAGCTTTTGGATATCCTAAAATTTTTGAATAAGGCTCTTTAGCAAATTTTTTAATTGAAATGAAGGAGTGTACCATCTATTGAAATCAATTCACTTGCTGCCTCTTTAATTGATTTGCTTAGATTTTTGTTTCCTATGGAAACTTTGAAACCTCGTTTAAGATCACCTTGAAGACCTTTTGGTATGCCTATCTGAAGATTTTTTTCCAAAAATTCTATCATGAACTTGACTGCATCAGTATGTTTTCTTTTTTCTAATGAAACTATCTTTCTATCATTTCCCATCCACACTAATTCTGCATTTTTGAGATTTTTAGAAATGAAACTTTTGGTACTGGCATCTCTGAAAAATTCTGGTCCATTCTTGAGATATATTTGGCCAATTTTTGTAGATTGTAAAAAGAAAAAGAGATAGGCTTCATTTTCTTGATCTGTGTAAGGTTCACTTCTAAGTACAGTGAATCCTCCTAATTCTAATTGTGTAGATAATGTAGAAGTTGCTCTTTTAATTTGTCCCCAAATTATATCGGGACTTCTAATTTTAAAATTAAATTTTATCGCTAACAAATTATCCCAATATTTTTTTGATATTCTCGATTTTTTATTCTTGAAAAAATCTAATGATGGTCTTTCTTTAAATGCCCTAGAAATAAGAACAAATTTTCCAATATTTTTATCAGAAATTGCAGCAGCTAAATTTCTATTACTATCAATTGGATCAATAACCACTATTGATGTATCAAATATTTTTGAAGTTTTTCCAATAATTTGTTTTTCTTTAATTTTTGATATTGATTTGATGAGGTTTTCAAAACTACCAAACTCCAAAATCAAAACCTCTGAAATATATCCACTAAATCCTTGTTTTGCTATTTCTGCACCATAAATTCCACTTGACTTTAGAAATGTTTTTAGAATTCTAACTTCATTTCTCATTTTTGATGTTAGGGACTTTTTCATAAATTTAGTATGAAATGGAGATCTATCTGCAGCACTTTTCCATTCTCCAATTTTTACATCATAAAATGGCACAACGTTAATCTTAGTACTCTTAATTTTAGCCTCAACATATGGATGCTGAGAATATCTAATATATGGAAAATACTGTTTTAATGCATCAAAACCAATTTTCTTAGAAATTTTTTCAAATTTTTCTTCTGATACTATTTTTTTGAATCTAATAAAAATATCAATGTCTGCATCTTTAGATAACCAAGTGCCTTTTGCAAATGAACCTCCAAATTCTAATCCTAATACCTCTGGATATTTTTTAATTTCTTTTTCAACTAGATTGTATGCTAATTCTGCGATTTGCTTTTTGGATTGTTCCACTATTTTAGAAGGAACACCAATTTTAGAAATAATTTGTTTCATTTTATTGCTTGAACCTCCATTAAATCTGAATAAATTGGTCCACTTGATGTAAGTTCACTTTTTTTCAATTTAATGCTAGATATTTCCTGTATTCCAAAATCTACCACTTTTTGACTTTCCAATTCATTTGTTATATCTCCAATCTTCTTTTTAATTCTAAATATTGTGATATGAGGTTTAAATGGTTTATCTGAAAAAAAACCTAAAGGTTCCATCACTTTTTCTACTTTTTTGGACAACTGAATTAGCATATTTCCTCCATTTTCATCCGTACCTATCCAAATCACTCTTGGAAATTTGAGTTTTGGAAATGCACCGACTCCTTTTAGAGTGATACTAAAACTTGAAAATTCAATTGTATGAAGAGCCTGAATGATTTTATGTTTGATTTCTTCCGAAATTTCTCCTAAAAATTGTAATGTAAAATGAAAATTTTTTGTTTCTACTGGTTTTGCATCAATGTTAATTTTATCTTGAATTTTTTTTATGGAATTAATTACTTCTTTATTCGAGATTTCAATTGCTACAAAAACACGCATTATAACATTCTTTGAAGTATGTTTATAATAATTTCCGGTAGCTTCATAGACGACCCTTTTTTTTGATATTTATTGACAAAACTAATTGTGTGCTTAACAGGAATGCCTGGTGCTGGTAAATCTACTATTGCTGAAGGATTGAAACCAAAAGGATATGAAATTATCAATATGGGTAATGCTGTAAGAGAAGAAGCAAAAAAAAGAAACTTAGAATCAACTCGAGAGAATCTTGGAAAACTAATGCTTGAACTTAGAGAAAAAAATGGTTCTGGTGCAATAGCAGAACTAGTTAAACCACAAATAGAATCTTCCA
>Ga0224513_10000009_pt1 | contig 58180 bp, 47 predicted proteins | sample SF_May12_sed_USG_5_FD_169109 | JGI IMG/M metagenome (GOLD analysis project Ga0224513, IMG submission 169109) | Sediment microbial communities from San Francisco Bay, California, United States - SF_May12_sed_USGS_21 | ecosystem: Environmental > Aquatic > Marine > Sediment | place: USA... | reverse complement strand
CTCCTTTTTGGTGATTATAAGATCTTGTAATCATAATACATTTTACATGTTGAATATAAAACGATTGCTCTGTCAGCGGATCTGGCAAAGTGATTCAAAATGCACCACTTTGACCCGACATTTCTGAAAATTTTACAAAATCATAGGGTTATATCGGTGGCGCAACAAACACCACATTGTAGCAGATTGCGTCATCAAATCTCTTGTCCAAAAATTAGAGGGCGTTCAAGCGAGCAAAATAGAGTGAATCAAAATTATTAATAGGGAGGATGGGATTTTTTTCTGATTTGGTAATTTTTAAGGTTTTTGAAAAAAATGACGTTAAAAGAGCCTCAGGTATGATTAAATTTTTGCTCAAGATCAAAGCATGGCAAAAAATAACCGCCCCGTTGAAGTACCGGGACAAGCCGGCATATAATTGATATTCCGAGAATTATTTTTTGTGCGTAACTCCAGAGAAATAGCCTTAGCATTTCACGGGGCAGGCGCAGAGATGGGATAAAAAACCATTTATGGATGGACAATAGTTAGATGTATTGGTGAAATATTTCTTTAGTCAACAAACAGATCCGTGCTCAAATATCGTTCACCGGTACTCGGCAAAATGACCACGATCTGTTTTCCTTTGTTTTCAGCCCGCTGGGCCATTTCCATGGCAGCCCAAACCGCAGCCCCGGATGATATGCCGCACAAAATACCTTCCATTGCGGCCAGCTTTCGGGCGGTTTCAAAGGCCTGTTCATTGGTCACTGTAACAATCTCGTCGATGATGTTGGTGTTTAACACATCCGGCACAAACCCGGCACCGATACCCTGGATTTTGTGAGGTCCGGGCTGACCGCCTGACAGGATAGGTGAATCAGCCGGCTCTACTGCCACGGCTTTAAATGACGGCTTTCGGGACTTGATTACTTCAGATACCCCGGTAATGGTGCCGCCGGTTCCAACCCCTGATATAAAGATGTCCACGTTGCCGCCGGTGTCGGACCAGATTTCCTCGGCGGTTGTTTTTCGGTGAATTTCCGGATTGGCGGGATTGGAAAACTGATCGGGCATGTAGGCATTTGACATATTTTCCAAAATCGCTTCGGCTTTTGCAATGGCGCCTTTCATCCCGTCTGCGCCGGGTGTCAGAACTAGGTTTGCCCCTAAGTGCTTTAAGAGCTTTCGCCGCTCGATGCTCATGGTGTCGGGCATGGTCAATGTCAAAGGATACTTTTTGACACCGCAGACAAACGCCAGAGCAATCCCGGTGTTGCCACTGGTGGGCTCCACAATGGTGGTGTCCGGGTTTATCAACCCTTTTGCCTCGGCCGCTTCAATCATTGAAACGCCGATTCGATCCTTAACACTTCCCAGTGGATTGAAAAACTCGAGCTTGGCAAAGATTTCAGCGCCAAGACCATCCGCAATGGTATTGAGATGCACCAGAGGCGTCGATCCCACGGTGGAATTGATATTTTTAAATGTTTTCATGATTTCCTCCATTTAACCCAGGTGACATATGAAAAACGTTTTCTTTCGCGAAATCCAGCAAACTGAGCCCTCAGGGAATTTCTTTTCTAAATCTTTTAGTATCAGCCTAAGCCTCGAAGAGCGGAATGTATGATCTTTTTTTAAAGCGGGTGCTGTTTGAGTGGCTTAGGGATCGTTAGAAAGAACAGACGAATGCCGAAATCACATCTTTAAAAAAACTGCAGCACGTTTAGCAAACCTATTGATTTTTCAAAGATAAATCCCTGTTCTTTCTTTACGAGCCCTTGCCACGAGTTCACTCGTTTAAAAAAAAGATTATCCATGAAGCGACTATTTAGAAAAACTCCCCGACCCCTTAATAAATTATACCCTAATCATCTTTCATGTTAGATTCAAGCAGGGCATCGATTTTTGCAAAAAGCTGATCATCGTTACTGTGTTTTAGTTCAATGGCCTTTGCCGGACATTCCGATGCACAAATACCGCATCCCATGCACGCCGACGGCGGAATCTCGGATACCCCTTCTTTATTGATAAACGGTGCACCGTAGGGGCATACCCGAACACAAATCAAACATGCCGCACACTTTTCAGCATCGACTTCGGCGACGGCAGCAGACGTCGTCATCTTCTCCTTGCACAACACTTTCATGGCCTGCTGTCCGGCACTTTTGGCCATGGTAACGCTCTCTTCAATAAACCGGGGACTATGAGCCAGGCCTGCCAGAAAAACACCCGAGGTGGCAAATTCCACCGGCCTTAATTTGACATGGGCTTCCAGAAAAAACCCGACATCAGCGGTGGGCAGTTTCAAAAGGCGGGCAATCTGCCGGGCACCTTCACCGGGCCGAATACCTTCGCTTAACACCACCAGATCGGGTTCAATTCGAAAATCCTGATGAGAGCTTCGATCCGTGAAATCGACGATCAATTTTCCACTGTTATCAACCACCAATGGTTTTTCTTCAGGGATATACCGGAAAAAGAGGACGCCTTTTTGCCTGGCTTTAAAATAATACAGTTCTTTAAACCCAAAGGTTCTGACATCTCGATACAACACAACCACCTGCGCACCGGGATTCATTTCTTTGAGCTGCATACTGTTCTTCACGGCTGCCGAACAACACACTCGGCTGCAATAAGGAAAATCGGGTTCCCTTGACCCCACGCACTGGATCATGACAATTCGTTTGAGTTGACGGACCCATAAAGGATCATCCATAAGACGTTTTGAAAACTCCACCTGGGTGAGAATGCGATCATCCTGGCCGTAAAGATATTCCTTGGGTTCATACGGACGCCCGCCGGTGGCGACAATCACTGCCCCGTATTGAATATCGATTCGCTCGTCTTTTTTTTGAACCGAACCGTTGAACGCGCCCAGATGTCCGCCATGGGAAACAAGTGTGCTATTCAGATAAACAGAAATGTTGGAATGATGGGTGACCCTTTCGATGAGATAGCGGATCAACCGAGAAGGATAATGTCCTTCCAGCGTGAATTTGAGATTCTGTGCAAATCCCCCCAGGCCATCACTTTTCTCCACAAGGTGAACATGAAATCCCTGGTCGGCAATGGTCAGGGCGGCTGTCATGCCGGACAGGCCGCCGCCGATGATCAGTCCTTCATTGACCACCGGGTATGACTTGTCATACAGCGGCTCAAGTCGAATGGCCCGGGCCACACTGGCTCGGATCAGTTCCTTGGATTTTTGGGTGGCTTTTTCAGGATTGTTTCCGTGAACCCAGGAGCACTGATCCCGGATGCTGGCAAGTTCGAACAAATAGGGGTTCAATCCCGCTTCTTTCAAGGTTTCCTGAAACAGGGGTTCATGAGTTTTCGGAGAGCATGCCGCCACCACCACACGGTTTAACCGGTGTTCTTTAATAAGATCGATAATGGTCTGTTGGGTTTCTGTAGAGCAGGTGAACATAAAATCGGTGGCAAACACAACATGGGGACGTTTTTTCACGTCCTCTAAAACGTTCTGAATATCCACAACACCGGCGATGTTGGTGCCGCAATGGCACACGAAAACCCCCACTCTGGGCGTTGTTTCAATGGGCGTTTCCGCCAAAATTTCTTCAACAACAGTTTCAGTATATCTTGCATCGCGAATGAGGATGGCGGCTTCGGCGGCAGCTGCACCGGCCTGGATAACCGTTTCGGGAATGTCTTTGGGGGCTTCGATGCCGCCGCATACAAAGACACCCGGCCGGGAAGTCGCTACGGGTTCATCAAATTCGGTAGTTAAAAATCCATAAGGGTTCGCGACCAGCCCCAGTTGTCTGGATAGTTCGATAAAACCCTCCGACGGTTTGAAACCACTCGAAAGAACGATCAGATCATATTCATCTTCTCTTTTATCATTTAAATGATGATCAAACGTCTCAATGATCAGATTCTCATTTTCAGGATTCAGATAAACCTGAGAAATCATCGACCTCCGAGTTCGCACACCGTGCTGATTGCGGGCGCGGTCAATGTAGTCGTCGAATCCCTTCCCATGTGCCCGCAGGTCCATAAAATAGATGGTCGCTTGGGTTTCGGATTCATGGAGGCGGGTTAAAACAGCTTGTTTGGCCGCATGCATACAACACACCGAAGAACAAAAGGGGCGGTTTCGGGCTGGATCCCGGGACATGGCACATTGAATCCAAGCGACGTTTTGAGGGATTTTTCCATCAGAAGGTCGTTTAAGGTGTCCTTCATAAGGTCCGGTGGCGGACAACATCCGTTCGTACTGCAACGACGTGACAACATTTTGATATCTTCCGTAACCAAACTCTCCTTCTTCAGCCGTCAACGCCGGTTCGAAACCGGTTGAGATCACCACCGCACCGGCGTCAATTTGAAGGCGCTCCGGCTTCTGGTCGTATTCAACGGCATCGGCAGGACAGATTTTTTGGCATACGCCACACTTTCCTTTGGTTAAATAAAGGCAATGCTCGGCATCTATAGCATATTTTAAAGGAACAGCCTGGGGAAAGGTTAAAAAAGCCGCTTTTCGCAATCCCAGTTCCCCGTTAAAGGGGTCCGGCACTTTTTTGGGGCATTTTTCAGCACACTTTCCGCATGCAATACATTTTTCTTCATTGATATATCTGGGGTGTTTTTCAATGTGGGCGGTAAATCGACCGGGATCTCCGTTGAGTTCTAGAAGGCGACTTGTGGTCAGAATTTCGATGTTCGCATGTCCGGCCACCTGGACAAGCTTGGGAGAAAACATGCAGGTGGAGCAGTCATTGGTGGGAAAAGTTTTGTCCAGCTGGGCCATTGTTCCACCCAGGGTATGTGATTTTTCAATAAGATAAACGTAAAAACCGGTGTCCGCCAGATCGAGGGCACACTGGATACCTCCGATTCCACCTCCGATAACGATGACTTTTCCCACTGGATTTTTAAGATAAGATGCCATAATTATCACAGAAGGCTTTTGGTTTTTAACAGCCGAACAGGATTCGAAAAATGCGTCTTAAACCACTTCGGATCACCCCTGTCGCTGAAACTCAACCGGAGCAACTCGGTAAAATAAAATATCGGAATCGGCCTTTCTAAACGATCTTTCTGAATCATATCAAGATTCGACTGACACAGCGGGCAAGACACAACAATGGCTTCAGCACCGGCCTGTCGTGCTTTATCCAAAAGTTTTGTTGTCAAGGAATCTCCTATTTCCCTGCGAGCAATACCGATGCTGGCACCGCAGCAGGTTGCTTTATAAGACCAGTCGATGACTTGGGCGCCGGTTGCTGCTGCAATGCGATCCAGTGTTTGGGGGTTTTCATAATCCGTATAACCGGTAATTCTCGGCGGACGCACCATCTGGCATCCGTAATAGCAAACCAGTTTCAGACGCTTTAAAGATCTCAAAACCCGTTTCTTAATCTGTTTGATCATGGCCGGTTCCGCCAGAAAACGCGTCATATCATGAACTTTTAGATCACCGGTCACCGGCCAGGGAATATCCAATAATCTTTTCTGAATCATCTGCTGGGAAAACCGGAGTCGATTGAAGCAGTTGGCACATGGAGAAACGATATCGAGCCCCATTTGCTCGGCGGCAAATAGATTTCTTGCCGGCAAAATGACCGACATGGCCTCGCTGAGACTGTGGGCAGCTGTGGCGCCGCAACAGGACCAGTCGTCGATTTCAACCAGATCGATATCCAGCGCTTGAAATACCGCATCAATGGATCGAGCATAGTCGACGGCCATACCTTCCAAAGAACAGCCGGGATAAAAAGACAGCTTCATCAAACAATTTCTCCGCGGGTCTGAATGTAGGCTTTTTGAATGTCCTTGATGGCTTTTGATCTGGATGTAAAGGGTTTCAATCTTCCTTTTCTCAACAGGGCCAACCCCAGTAATAACTCTTCTTTAAAGCTTCCGTTTTTTATTTTCTCATGCAATATATTCGGCTTTAAGTAATAGGCGTTCATTAACTGGAATTCGTTGACCCTGCCGGACTTTTCCAGCACTTCCAGAAACGTCTGATGAAATACGGCAAGGTTTCTTTCTTTCGGTGTGATGGACGAGTGTGCTGCAATGTTTCTCAAATGATTGATGACTTCCGCAACACCCACCTCGTTGGGACAGTAGGTGGTGCACATTTCACAGGACAGGCAGACCCATATGGTCGACGATTTTAACAGGTCTTCGCGCCATCCCAGTTGAACATAACGTATTGCTTGGTGGGGTTTGATGTCCATAAAATGGCTGACCGGACAGGCATTGGTGCATCTTTCGCATTGGTAACACGCCGAAACATTGGCACCGGTCTCCCCTTCGATTCTGTTTAGAAAATAATCCCCCCTGTCGCCGATGAGCTTTCTTTTTTTGACCGGCTTGGGTTGGGTGATGCTTTTTTGATCCGCAACTGGCGTATTCATTGCTTTACCTTTTGTTAATTGACAATGCCGACTGTAGATGTGGGGCAGGGATTTATCTAAAATCGTTTGATTTTTATGGAAAGCATGACGACCATCAGATTACACGATCTGTGCCAGGACATCGCAAGAACGGCATACCTTCATCTTTTCTTTCCATTTTTCATGTGCTGTGCCGCAGCAAATGGTTCCGTTAACGAACCAGCACAACTTTCCTGCTCGAAACTCCCACGCAGGGCATTCTTTTTTTTGTTTTGTGGGACATTTCTTGACCGTCCAGCACGGTTTTTGTGCTTTGATAATGCTCCTTTTTCTGGCCATTAGAAAAAACATCTGTCTTTCCACATGAGGCGGCACGGATCGCCAGCCCTGCTCATAGCTGTGTATGGCCTTGATAGATACCCCCAAAAGACTCGCCATCTGTTTTTGGGTTTTGTTTAATTTTTTTCGAAATATTGCGAACTCTTCACTGTCCATACACTTCTCCCTCAATTTTAGTAAGATGAAATTTATAATATCAAATCTTTTATTAGTGACACAACGTGGTACTTCTTGTCAATAAAATAATGGCGGGTATTTTAGCCGCCCCATAAACTAGTGCACAAACTAATATTGAACCCTAGCAAAGGTCAACAATATTACCTAAAAACAAAGGAAATTACACCTGGGATGACAAGCCATCTCAAAAAATACATCTAACGCCCCATTACGGTGTTGCCCCGTATGACGGGACTCCCCGTTGAATTATATTCCTAAAGGTGTGTCGCGAGCCTTTTCAAAATGCTTACATACTCACATGTATGCTCCGCTTTTTCATCTGTTACACATGACGCCCACGGCGTCTCGCGCCTTGTCCTTGAACGTAATCTGCATTTTTGAGATGGCTTGTAGAGGAAAGTTTTTGATCCGCAAATTATGAAAGGGGCGTAATGGAAGGTGAGAAAAAGAGAATCCTATGCAAAGAAAATCCGATAAATTCCGGCATTCGGCTACTTCTGGGATGGAGAGGCGGTTCCCAGAACCATCGCTTCGAAATTCGTCAGTTTTTCCCGCATTTTCCGTGAGAGTTCAATGTATTTTTGACTGAGTTCATAACGGTGGTCGGTATGGATTTTGTTGATGCTGTATCGCATCTGCCTGAGTATATTGATTTTTTCTTTCAAAAGCTTAACCCAACATTGATAGTTCTCTTTTGAATTGTTCATCATGGCATCGGAGTACTGATTTACCAAATCACAAAAATTATGGTATTTCTCATCAAGAATCGACGCGATTTTTTCGGTTTTCAAAGTATGTTGTGTAATGGCGTGAAAATGATGTCCGGAAATGCACAAAGAGATGGCTTCGCCAAAAATGTTGGGGTGTTTGATCATGCTCCGAAGGACAAATTTGAGATATTGAAAACCGTATGGCGTCAAAAGCTGCCCGCAAATGGATCTGAAAAAAATTTTAAGGTCTTCACCGTGAATTTTTCTCTGAAAATATCCAGCATACTCTATATTATCCAAAAAATGGCTGCAACGTTCAAAATAGTTTTTCAGATCGAAATCATAAATACAGGTCAGAATTCTTTTATATCCTTCTTTTAACCGGTTCGGGTCCATGATGGTTTTAAAGTTAGTGGTCATGCAGTGGGTGTTGTTGCCGAGAGACGCCTTTAATATTCTGCCTTCTATCATCAACCGATGATAAAGACGGGTCCCGGGAAGGGCATTTAAGAAGCCGATCATTGCTTTGGGAATGGCATTTTGTTGAATAAAGGTGATTTGCCGGTCGAAAATATCCTCTTTATCACTGTCAAACCCGATGATAAATCCTGCCATGACTTCCATTCCGTGTCGTTGAATCGTTCGAATGGATTGTTCCATGTTCGCTTTTAGATTTTGTATCTTACCGGTTTCTTCAAGTCCCTTGGGGTCGGGGGTTTCTATCCCGATAAAAACCTGGTTGAATCCAGCCTCCCGCATGGCCGTCAGCAACACCTCATCGTCGCCCATGTTAATACTGGCTTCGGTAAAAAAATGGTACGGGTAACCATGCTCGAGTTGCCAGGCTTTTAGCGCCGGCAAAAGTTCGGTCTTAACCCGTTTCTTGTTGCCGATGAAGTTGTCATCAACAAGAAACATCGGCCCCCGCCATCCATGATCATAAAGAGTATCCAGTTCCCGCAAAAGCGTATCAACAGATTTTAAGCGTGGCTTGTTGCCATAGATGATCCAGATATCACAGAACTCACAGTGAAAGGGACAGCCTCTGGAATACTGAATGGCCATGGAACCGTATGCGTTAATATCTAAAAGATCGAACCGCGGGACCGGCAAATTGGAGATATCCGGATAAGACGGTTTCGGATAAATAGGTTTTGCGATGCCCTTTTCCAGATCCTGTAAAAAATCCGACAAGGTTTGATCAACTTCTCCCAAGAGAAAATGGTCGACGTCGGTGATGTCCCTATGATTTGACGTCGGAAAGGGGCCTCCTGCAACAATGATTTTGCCAAACCATCTGCAACGTCGAATCACCTCTTTCATGGAATCTTGTTGAACAATCATGGCGGAAATGAAGACCGCATCCGCCCATTGAATATCGCTGTCGTTTAAAGGCGCAACATTCAAGTCAATCAGTTTCAGGTGATACATATCCGGGAAAAGGGCGGCGATGGTCAGAAGCCCTAAAGGTGGCATGGCACTTTTTTTTCGAATAAATTTCAGTGCACACTTAAAACTCCAGTACGTATTGCTCGGGACTTTGGGATAAACAAGAAGGATGTTTTGATATTTGCCCATGGGGTTAAATCTTCCTTTGCTGATGAAGGCGTTATGCTTTGTCGCTCGGCCCAATAAGCCAGCATGAAGAAAATCGGGATTCATCAAATGGCCACAATTTTTTATTACCGTTATAATTAAAAAACTTCAAGAAAATTTAACATGGTATTATATAAGTTTATCATCTTAAAGTCATAAAGACCGACTGAATCTTTGTTTGAGTGTCATTAGGTATTGTACGTGTTCACGGGGTTTGCTTTACCGTGTAACGATTCTGGCGGAGTGGGTTCGTCTTGAAACAAACGCGCTATTGCCTTGGAAATGTTTCGGTTATTTACAACCGCTTCAAAAAAGACTATTGTAGCGTGTTATTCATCATTTTGTTCTTTTTTATTCTTAAAACTCAAAATTCGACGGCAAAGTAAAAAGCTTCAAATTCCCCCGCATAAAACCAGCGGGATAAAAAGGCGCACAAATTTTTAGGAATGAGGCATACTTATCGTACGCCGCAGTGACAAGGAATGTAGCGCAACGCAGAAGTTGAATTTTTTACGAAGCCGTCAAACTTAACAAACCATGAAAACAATAGACACCCTTACACAGCTTCATTTGGCTGACCCGGAATTGTTCCAAGCGGTGAAAACATCGTTGGACCATAAAGCCGTTTCCGTGTCCAAAGAAGATGTTGCCATTTTGGTGGAAGAAACCCTTTGGGCGTTGTCTATGGAGATATCCTTCGGTCAGTCTGTGGCCAAGGGTTATGCGGATCTTATTGGAGAAGCGAGCTCGGAAAATTTTTATCGCTATCGGGAACTTATCCGTCGCTTCGGTCACAAAGGACCCACATTGGGACGCATTATGGCCGAACATCTTGTACCGATATTAAAACAGGGTGATTCCAAATTTTTAAAGCGTTTCCTGAAAACTTTTATGATTATGCAAAGCAAGGGAACCTACACCCTGAAAGATCCACTTGACGAACTGTCGACATTATTAAACGAAAAGGACCTTGACTCCGCATATGCCTATATTGATCTTCTGGGCGACACGTTTTTAAGGGAAATGTCCTATGTTCAGTGCCAAAATTTTGCATATAATATCCCCCGTGCCATACGATCTTTTTCTGTATCAAGGCGGGCCTGGCAAATCAAACAGCTTCATCGGGTGATTAAGGCCGACCATCGCCTGTTCGATCCCTTTTTGCTTGGAATGAAAAAAGGATTGTATCTGCTTTCCCAAGAGGCTCTCGACGATTTTGTTTTTCTAACATTAAACAAATTAAATCAAAAGTTTAAACTGGCAGCAAAATTTTTATCCCTGGAATCAAAACTCAGCATCGACACGTATTCGAACATGCAGGTAACAGTTCCGCTTTCCGAAGTTCGACAACAGCTAAACAACTATCTGCAGGCACGAACCAGCCTGTCAATATCCGTAAAATCACTGTCTAATCTGCCGGGTCCAATATGCAAGGCCTATGGCCAAGAAACCTTCGTCTGTTCAGATGGAAAATTTATTTATCTGCCCGATGAAATCAGTAAGTTTTCTACAAAAGACGAAAACAAAAAACTATATAAGTGCCTTGCGCGACTCGAGGCCGGGCTCTATGAATTCAGTACCTTTGACTTTGACCTGGAAAAAGCAACAGAAAAATGCCTAAAATCTGAAGGTGTTAAGGATCGACGTTGCGAATTTAATCCCATTTTAAACAATGAACATGTTTCCGATCTGAAGCGTTTTTTCTTGTCATTTCCGGTCCCGGAGTTGGCAGACGACCTATTTACCACTTTCGAGCACGGCCGCATACGATTTTTGCTCAACAGACGGTATCCGGGGCTTATCCGGCAAACCCTGCCTGTGCTTCAACAAGAGGCCCTGAATATGATCAAACAGAAAGAGCATCGGGATGATGTTTTTCTTTTGTATCTCAAGATCGCTCTAAATATTACCATTCATAAATACGTCGATCTCGATAAGAAGACAGCGGCTTTTATAAAACAGATGGACAAACAATTTAAAACGGCAATAGCTGTGGACCCTTCGGTAGAAACCTGTGCCGAACTGGTGACCATCGCCTTGCCATGTGTTGATATGCTTTTAAATACGTCCGAACAACACGAAAATTTGGAAGAAAATTACAATCCCATTCCAACGCCATTTGGATGGAGATTACGACCCGATCTTTTTTTTATGTCCCATCTCAACTTTGAGCAGATGGCAGCGAAATTGAATGCTCAACTGGCAAACAAGGGATATAAGGTTTACAAGTCGGATATTCGTCGAAAATTGATCGAAAATAAGGGTATTATTTCCAATGAGGATATTAAATCGATCCTGTTTAACAACCAAAACACTAAAGACCAAAACGTGCCGAAACGTGAAATATCCATTGATCTGTCATGGCTGGATCTTTCTCAATTTCTGAACGAGAGAGCCCTAACACCATTGATCAGTGATGATAACGGGCCTGTTTTTTGGTACAAAGAATGGGACTGCAACTTGAACGATTATCTCTCAACCCACACAAGGGTGCTGGACAAATCAATGCCGGAAGTCTCGGATGACTTTTATATCAGCACCCTAAAGCAGCGCCAGGGACTGGTTCAAAATATTCGCTATGCGTTTGAACTGTTAAGGCCGGAAGGGCTGATACGATTGAGACAATGGGTGGAAGGGGATGAGTTTGATTACCGGGCACTTTTGGATTTTGCAATGGATAAAAAAGCAGGAAAAATTCCTTCCGACCGTCTCTATATCAAGCACATAAAACAGACAAGAGACGTGGCCGTATTGTTGCTGGTCGATCTTTCTCGATCCACCTCAAATACGGTTTATAATTCGAATGTAACCATTCTTAACGTTGAAAAAGAGGCGATTGTACTCTTTTGTGAGGCACTTCAGGTGGTGGGGGATGCGTTTGCCATTGCAGGTTTCTCCAGCACCGGACCGTTGGGGGTTGATTACTTGAGAATCAAGGACTTTGAGGAAAATTTGGACAACAGGGTTAAACAGCGCATTAATGCCATGGCACCCCAACGGAATACCCGGATGGGAGCTGCCATTCGTCATGCCACCTGTCAACTTGAAACCATCTCTTCAAAAGTCCGGTTGTTGATTATCTTGAGTGACGGATTTCCAAATGATATTGATTACAAGCATAAATATGCCATAGAGGATACACGGAAAGCCATATTTGAAGCCCGTTCAAAAAATATATTTACCCATGCCATAACTGTCCATTTTGCCGGCGATCCCAAACTGGATGATCTTTATGGAAACGTTCATCACAATGTGATATCTGATGTTCGCGAACTTCCTGATAAGCTGTTACGTATTTATGGCAGCTTGACCCGACACTAGTTGGTGTCCAATTCAGAAATGAGCAATTTTTGTTCTGATCAAGGCCGCACAAGGGTTTGCGGTCCCCACACAGCGGGACAGGAAGGCGTACGTCTGTACGCCGCAGCCGGAAACCCGCGGAGAACGCCGAGCAGGACAAAAATGGCCATTTCTGAATTGGACAATAGTTGGTTTATTGACAACACTTTAATCAAGCATTAATGTTGGAGATCATTTTTAATAAAGCGGAATAACGTCTTTTAACAAAGACCCTTTTCGCGAGGAATTTACATGAAACGCGTTCATAGCCAAGAAAAGGAACAGTTTAAAAAACTGTTTAAGCAGGAAAATATTGATGCGTTCGAAGATCGATTTAAGATCCTCGACGTCTTTCTTCAAACTGAAAGCCACCTTACCGTCAGGGAGTTGGTTCAGCTTCTCGATGAAAGCGGATATACATTTACACACGATTTTGTCAGGGATACTTTAAAGCTGATGTGTCGATTCGGATTTGCCCGTAAAAATAGATTTTACAATGGAGAGGCACGTTACGAGCATCGACATTTAGGTCACCATCATGACCATATGATCTGTACAAAATGTAAAAACATTTACGAGTTCGAAGACGAACAACTCGAAAATATGCAGGCTCAGATCGCTGCGGCTTATAATTTTCATATGCTTCAGCACAAGATGGAAATCTACGGCATCTGTTCCAAATGCCTCAAAGATCATATACAACCCATGCCGCTGATTCATGCCAAACAGGGTGAACGGCTGGAAATCAAAGAATTTACCGGAGGCGCCTCCGCACGCATGCGATTATTATCCATAGGCTTAAGGGTCGGGGATAAGATCGACATCATTACCAACATCAATAAAGGACAGATGGTGGTTTCTGTGGACTACAATCGGTATGTTTTGGGGCGCGGCTTGGCCCAAAAGATACTGGTAGAACCGGTTAGAAGTTGAATATGGAGACGGGCTTATGTTGTTAAGTGAGATGAAAGAAAAGCAGACCGCAACTGTCGTCCGCGTCGGCGGGATTGGCGCTCTGCGCAGAAGAATTCTCGAAATGGGCATTCTCAAAGGCACAGAAATTCAGGTTGAAAAATATGCACCATTGAAAGATCCTGTGGAATTGATTGTCAAAGGTTATCATATATCACTCCGCGTTGAAGAGGCTGCACAAATTACCGTTGAAAATGTGAAGTAATAAATTATAATGATTCAAAAACGCCTTTCAATAGCCCTTGCCGGCAACCCGAATTCAGGCAAGACGACGATATTCAACAACATTACCGGCACCCGTCAAAAAGTTGGAAACTGGCCGGGAGTCACTGTTGAAAAAAAAGAAGGCAATATCAATAAATCCGGATATGATTTGAAAATTATCGATCTTCCCGGAACCTACAGTTTAACCCCCTTCTCCATCGAAGAAATCGTTGCACGGAACTTTATTTTAGATGAACGGCCGGATGTTGTCATCGATATCATCGACGCATCCAACCTGGAACGCAGTCTTTATTTGGCGACGCAATTGAGAGAGATCGACTGCAAAGTCCTGTTTGCCCTGAACATGGCCGATGTTGCTCAAACCCGTGGCATCAAAATCGACGATAAAAAACTTTCCGAACTTCTCGCGGTTCCGGTGGTCTTTACCATCGGAAACAAAAACAAAGGTATCGAGACGCTGTTAAAAGCGGCCATAGAATTGGCGGAATCGGATTCTGTTACCCCTAAAAAGCGAAAAGTAAAATACAGCAAAGACATTGAAGATTCCATTTCAAAAATTGAACGCTTTATCGAAAACCATGCGGCAGATTCAATCCCTTACAATATCCGATGGACGGCCATAAAGCTTCTTGAAGATGATCAAATCGTAAAGGAACGCGTTCTAGAGAAAACCGGAAAAATCGGTGAGGATATTCTCAGAGAAATCGACAATCAGCGGAATTTTCTTGTGGATCGTTTTGATGATGATCCGGAAATCGTAATGACGGATGAACGTTATGGATTTATCGCCGGGATCATCATGGAAGCCCTTACAACATCAACACAACAGCGTGTCGATATATCCCGAAACGTGGATCTCGTCCTGACCAACCGGTTTATCGGATTTCCAATCTTTATTTTTTTTATCTGGGCCATGTTCCAGTTGACGTTTACCCTCGGTGCCTATCCAATGGACTGGATCAGCAGCGGTATTAATCTATTTTCAACACTACTGGCCCACGTGCTTCCGGACAATATCTTTAAGGATTTTCTGATAAACGGCGTTATCGCAGGGGTGGGAAGTGTGATGATTTTTTTGCCGAATATTTTAATCCTCTTCTTTTGTATCGCTTTGTTTGAAGATACCGGTTACATGTCCAGAGCGGCTTTTCTGATGGACAAGATCATGCACCTTATCGGACTTCACGGGAAATCCTTTATCCCCATGTTGATGGGGTTCGGCTGTAACGTTCCGGCCATTATGGCCAGTCGCACCCTGGAAAGTGAAAAGGATCGAATCCTTACCATTCTTATTACCCCCTTTATGTCCTGCTCCGCCAGACTTCCGGTTTACATTATTTTGGCCGGCGCTTTCTTCGGCGCCAAAGCCGGAACCGTAATTTTCGGCATTTATCTGCTGGGTATTATTCTTTCCATCATCACCGGTCGTCTTTTTCGATCAACCCTCTTAAGAGGGATTGATGCACCGTTTGTCATGGAGCTCCCGCCGTACAGAATCCCCATGATCAAAAGCCTACTGATCCATATGTGGGATCGAAGCAAGATGTTTTTAAAAAAAATGGGGGGGTATATTCTTGCAGGTTCGGTGGTCGTGTGGACGCTTACTGCATTTCCGCACAACATATCTTATACCAAAAATTATGACTTAGAAATAGAACAGGTCAAAACATATTTTCAAACCGAGATTGAAGCCGCCCAAGAATTTGACAACGCATTATTAGCACAGAAACGGGATATTGCCATTGCAGAACTCATAACAGAAAAAAAAGCTGAAAAGGCTGAAAAATCTTTTATGGGTCGCATCGGCAAGGTCGTTGCCCCTATTTTTTCACCCATCGGGATCGACTGGCGAGCAAGTGTCGCCCTTCTCACCGGTTTTGTGGCAAAAGAAATCGTTGTAAGTACCATGGGAATACTTTATGCTGCTGATGAAAGAGAGGATTCAGAAGCCCTTAAGAATGCCTTATTATCATCCGGTATGACACCGAGTGCGGCTTTGGCAATGATGGTTTTCGTTTTATTATACATGCCGTGCGTTGCAACACTGGCAGCCATACGGCGTGAGACCGCATCTTTGAAATGGATGATTTTCAGTATTTCATACAGTACGCTGCTTGCCTGGGGAATGGCCTTTCTGGTCTATCAGGGAGGGACGATGATCGGGGTATAATGCTTTACAAAACGTGTTCTCCACCCGTAAAGCAACCTCTGAGTAAAGCAGGGAGCATGTAAAATGCCGACGTTTAGACCCGCCTATATTGAAACGTTCAATAAAGGATTGCTGGCCCAAAAAATTGAAACGGCTTACGACATTCTAAAATCCTGTACACTCTGTCCCAGAAAGTGTAAGGTCGACAGGCTGGCCGGTGAAACCGGTGTATGCAAAACCGGTGAAAAAGCATATGTTTCAAGCTTCAATGCGCATTTCGGAGAAGAAGACCCGCTGGTGGGAACCCATGGCTCGGGAACGATTTTTTTTACCCACTGTAATCTGCTGTGCATTTTTTGTCAGAATTACGACATCAGTCATCTGGGACACGGAGAGGAAACATCCAATGAACAGTTAGCGAGCATCATGCTTCATTTGCAGAACAAAGGATGCCACAACATTAATTTCGTTACACCTTCACATGTTGTTCCTCAGATCCTTTCCGCCGTTGAAATCGCTGTAAAAGAGGGGCTCTCGGTTCCCCTGGTCTATAATACCGGAGGATACGATTCTGTAAAAACGCTGAAATTTTTGGATGGTGTTTTCGATATTTATATGCCGGACTTTAAATTCTGGGACCCTGAAATCGCAAAGACAACATGTAATGCCAAAGATTACCCTGAGGTGACACAAAAAGCCCTCATTGAGATGCACAGACAGGTGGGAGACCTTGTCACCGATGACCGTGGGATTGCCCGAAGCGGAATTTTACTCAGACACCTGGTACTTCCTTCCGGGCTTTCGGGGACGCGGGAAATTATGAGATTTATTGCCCGCAAAATTTCTTTGAACACCTATGTCAATATCATGCCGCAGTACAGACCCTGCGGGCGAGCCGATGAGGTCAAAGAGCTTTCTGTTTATCTGTCACCAAAGGATTATGAAACAGCGATACAGATGGCAAAAGAAGAAGGTATAGAGCGACTTGACAGCCGACGGCGCCGGTTTATGATATTTTAACATTTTGTCCTTTTACAATGAAAAATTATGCATGGATAACATTTTTTCTGCTGTTGGTGTGGGTCTCTGTCGCTTCGGCTGAACGCTTGGCTGTATCGGTTTCCATAGCCAACATACGTTCCGGACCGGGGGAAAATTATGACATCTTATGGGCCGTGGAAAAACACCATCCACTGAACGTATTTCAAAAGTCCGGCCAATGGTACCATTTTCGTGATTTTGAAGGAGATGAAGGGTGGATTCATAAAACGCTTCTTGATAAATTTCCTTCGGTAATTACAAAAACAGAACACTGCAATATTCGATCAGGCCCAGACACAAGTTTTGAGATACTGTTTGAGGTCGAAAAAGGAATTCCGTTTAAAGTTCTTAAACGCAAAGGGAGCTGGGTTCACATTCGGCATGCCGACGGCGACAAGGGATGGATTCATGGGTCCCTTGTGTGGTAATGGGAGACAGCACACGCTTTATAAAAAAAGATTATCCATTCTGCTCTACGAGCCGGAGGCTGATATATATGTGTTTAAAATAAAAACTCCCCGACCTCTCAGACAAACAACCTGTGTTTCGAAAAGATAAAGCGATAAACAGATGGTGATAAGACAACTATATAAGAACAAAAAACTGATTGTGGGTATCGGTTCAGCGCTAATTGATATTCTTACGCATGAAAAAGACGACTTTTTGGAAAAAACCGGCGCTGTAAAAGGGGGAATGAAATATGTCGACAGAGAGTTTATAGAACAAACACTGCTACAAACATCTCAAAAACCCATCATCGTACCCGGAGGGTCAGCCTGTAATACCGTCGTGGGTATCGGCAAACTCGGAGGAGAGGCATGCTTTGTTGGCAAAAGCGGCGTTGGCCATATGGCCCGTCTGTTTGAAACAGACCTGAAAAAAAACAACGTCAATCCAGCCCTTTTTAAATCATCATCGCCCACAGGTAGGGTACTGTCCATCATCACACCCGACGCGCAGCGTTCCATGTTCACGTTCCTCGGTGCCTCGTCAGAAATTCAGCCCGATGAAATTACCGAAAATTGTTTTAAAAATGCCGCAATTGTTCATATCGAAGGGTATCTGCTTTTTAATGAAGATCTCATCATAAGCGCCTTAAAGGCCGCAAAAGACGTTGGCGCTCTCGTCTCACTGGACCTTGCCAGCTTTACGGTTGTTGAACAATCAAAGACGGTCCTTAAAAGAATTATAAATGATTTCGTTGATATTTTGATTGCCAATGAGGATGAAGCGCGGGCATATACCGGTTTCTCGGATGAAAACAAAGCCGTTAGTCTCATGGCCGAAAACACGCATATTGCGGCGCTAAAGGTTGGAAAACAGGGGAGTTTTATTGCTCATAACGGAAAAACAATAAAAATTGAGCCCATGGGGGACGGCGGGGCTGTGGATACAACGGGAGCCGGAGACCTTTGGGCGGCTGGTTTTTTGTTTGGACTTGTTAACGGCTTTAGCCTTGAAAAATGCGGTGAACTTGGCTCTGCCTGTGGATATGAAGTGTGCCAGGTTGTTGGGGCGAACATTCCGGAAGAAGGCTGGCAGAGAATCAAAAACTTATTGGAGGAATAATGGCAGCAAAAAAGATATCCCGTGCTCGCAAAAGGGACCTTGAAGACCCTGACGAGTTTATAACATTATGGACAAAAATATTCGATTTTACCGCTGAACATAAAGTTCAAGTTTCATGTGCGCTTACATTTTTAGTTGTATTGCTCATTGTTGCCGCGGTTATCGTATATTCTTTAAAAAAATCCGAAAACAAGGCCTTTTTCCTTCTTCAACAGGGTGTTGCCAAGTATCAGACACTGGTGAAAGCCGGCAACCCGAATAAAGCTTACATGGATGCGGAAAAAGATTTTGGACTAATTATGGAAAAATATTCGGGCAGAAAAGGGGGAAAACTGGCAAGGTTTACTTATGCTGATATGTGTTATGCCGCCGGAGATTATGATAAAGCCATAGCGAATTTTAATAAATTGCTTGTGGACTTTAACGATGAACTATTTCTTAAAAATCTTATTTTAAGCGGTCTTGCTTATTCTTATAGGGCAAAAAAAGATTTCAAAACTTCAGCCAAATATTTTGAAATGATCGTGACAACACCCGATAATAGTATCAAAGACGAAGCGCTTTTCAATTTAGGCGAGTTGTATGCTAAAATTGGAGATCAAGATAAAAGCATCGATGCTTTTAAGAAAATCTTATCAGACCATTCCGGGTCCATGTATACTGAAATTGTCAAGGAAAAAGTCGCATGGCATTCAAAAAGTTAACATCTTAAGGTCCGCATAAGGTTCATGCGGACCTGCTACGCAGTATTGGTATTGCTAAAATTACGGGTCTGATATTTGAGTTAACATTATAAATTTACTTAAAATTCCAAAAAAAATGGCCAATCGGTTTGAGCCAATTAGCCATTAAGGAGGAAAACAGATAAAAAAATTATTAGGTTAAAAATAGTTTATGCAATTTCCTTGCCAAACCTCTATACAAATTAGCCCCGTTTTTTAAATATGATTTTATACGGTGATATTAATAGGTTACACCGAACACCTTCAAGGTTGCTTTTTTCTGTTTTCCTCTGAACCTTCTCGTCTAAATACCAAAAAGTTCAAAATTTTGAACCCCATTTAAAGACAAATAATATAACATATTAATTTAACTGAACATTGTCTTTGTTCCCATGAGTTCAATTTTTTGAACAACCCTATCCTTCAAAAAGGATAACCTTTTAATATAATTGAGATATAAATGATTTGCCTTTGATTCAAGTTTTTGAACCGATGTCCAATTTAAACTTTTTTATTTTCCAATTAAGTCCACTTTTTCCAATGCCGAGCAGCTCTGCAGCCTGGGATTGAACATTTTCTGTTAATTTCAGGGCTCTTTCGATCATCTTTTTTTCGATCATCGCAAGTGTTTCATCGAGTTTTGCATCTGCAGGTATTCCTTCAAAATGAAGAGAATTGTATACATTGTTCTTAAATTCATTAGGGAGATCCGAGATTTTTATTTTATTGCCTTGGCATAAAACCATGGCCCGTTCTATAACATTTTCCAGCTCTCGAACATTCCCGGGCCACGCGTAATCATAAAAGAGACGTTCTGCCTCCGAATCAATGCCCATTATTGAAATGTCAGACTTTCGTTCATCTTTATATTTGCTTATAAAGTGGTCGACCAACAGGCGAAGATCTTCTTTACGCTCCCTTAAAATCGGCAGGACGATATGTACCACATTCAGTCGATAATAGAGATCTTCCCTAAATCTCCCCAGTAACATTTCATTTTTTAGTCTTTTGTTTGTAGCGGCTATAATACGAATATCTACGGATATTTGCTTAATTCCCCCAACGCGTTCAAAAACTTTTTCCTGAAGGACTCGCAAAAGCTTCACTTGAAGATTTTGTGAAAGCTCGCCGATTTCGTCAAGAAAAAGAGTGCCTCCGTCAGCAAGCTCGAAACGACCTTTTTTCATCGCAACGGCACCGGTAAACGCGCCTCTCTCATGTCCAAAAAGCTCGCTTTCAAGGAGGTTTTCAGCAAGCGCACTACAGTTAACCGCAACAAAAGGCTTGTCTCGTCGTAAGCTATTAAAATGTAAAGATTTTGCAACCAATTCTTTTCCGGTACCGCTTTCACCTTCTATCAATACCGTCGTGGTGGCCGGTGCAACTTTTCGTATGGTTTCAAAAATATCTTGCATCACTTTGCTTTTTCCAATGATATTTCCGAAACTATACTGTAACTTTACATCGTTCCTGAGTTGCCGGTTTTCTTTGACAACCCGAGACATGCCCACAGCCTTATTCACATATACAATCAACTGGTCATTATCGAAAGGTTTGAGTATATAACTGTAGGCACCTTTCTGCATGGCCTCTACAGCCTTATCCACAGTACCGTGGGCTGTCATCATAATGACCGGAAGATCCTGATCTTTTTCTTTTATTCTCTCCAAAAGTTGAATACCATCCATGGATGGCATTTTCATGTCGGTAAGCACAAGGTCTATGTCGGTATTTTCCAGTATTTCAAGCGCCTTATGGCCGCTGTTGGCGGTGAAGGTTTCGAAGCCTTCTTCTTCAAGAATAGCACTCAATATGAGCGGATAATTTTTTTCATCATCTACAATCAGTACGGTTTCCATTACGATACCCTTTAATTAACAGGTAATATAACCTCAACACGGGTTCCGGCAACCGGTTTACTACCAATGCTTACACTTCCTTCATGTGATTCGATAATGTTTTTCACGATACCAAGCCCCAGTCCGGTTCCTTTTGTTTTTGTTGTAAAAAAAGGATCCCATATCTTTTCCATTATATCCTCGGGTATTCCTTCACCTTCATCTTCAAACACTATTGTCACTGTGTTATCTCCTGCACTCACTTTCACATAAATTATACCGCCTTCAGGCATCGCCTGCATGGCATTTATTAAAATGTTAAGAAAAGCCTGATAAAGCATATCAGTATCAGCGTTTATCTCCGGGAGGTCATTATCGTAATGTTTTTTTATAACATAACCGTCCTCTTTGATCTGCGTCGCTAAAAAATTGATATTTTTTTCGAGAACATCTTCTATTTTACAGGCGGTAAGATATGGGCTTTTGGGTTTCGCAAAGTTTAAAAAATCTGTTATAATATTATTTAACCGAACAGATTCTTCAATGATTATATCCGGAATTGAATTTGAAGGATCGCGGCCGGCCATTTTTTTCTTTAAAAGTTCAGATGAACTCCTTATAATGCCCAATGGGTTACGAATTTCGTGGGATATTCCCGCCACCATTTCACCCAATGTCGATAAATGTTCCGCACGATTCAACTGTTCTATGAGCTTAAGTCTCTCCTGTGCACGCTTTTCTATGATACTTTCACCCCTTTTAACCACAAACAAAAGAACCAGGAAGAGAGCACCCATAACCACTGAAGCGGTTATAATAACACGTATTTGAAAATCGAAAATCGATTTATAATCTTCGGTTAAGTCTTGTACGATTTCCACAACCCCCAACACCGGACCGGATATCCTGGAAAGCGGCTGCTCTGCACGCAAAGGGGCAAAAGAAATTAATCGACTGTTCTGTGGAAATCCGAGTAAAATCTTTAACCAGTTTCCGTTTTGAATCAGTTTTGAAGATGATTTTCCCAAAACTGCATCTTTATACCCTTTACCCCCCATATTTTCTTTGCCGATCACCGTTGGGTCGAAACTGTATGAAGTTGTATTGCTCATGTCATATATGTTGACCATATCGATCTTGAAACTGTGAAGTGTACTTCTGACAATCTTGTCCATGCGTTCAAACTGTTTTTCGTCACTAAGTTGAATCTTGCCGAATTTCAATGCAACAGGGATGATAAACTGTAAAAAGACCTGATGGTTAAGATTTTCGATCAGAAGGCGGGCGTAGTCTTCACTTTTTTTTTTCTGCATGGCTTTCGCCCAGTGTATGTTGAGCAAAGAAAAAACCAGTGTCCCGATAAATATTAAGACCAGGCTTATAAAGGTAAAGTATTTGACCAACCTAAAAGGCTTGACTTTCTCTTCTGCTGAGTACTTGTTCATAGGCAAGATTAAAGTTTTGAATGTTCGATGCCGATATTTCAATTTAATTGTATGTCATTTCAAAAAAAAACACAAAAAATAATGCCGGTTTCAAACAAGAATGATTAAATTGTATTTTTTCAATCATATACGGAAATCAACCTTTAAAGTCAAGATAATGCTTTATTTCATCCAAGCGAAAGTGATACATCATTTTTAAAATAAACAATCCGGTCGACGGATACATGAGGCTTAATAACAGAAACTTTTCGAGCGCTCATTTAATCATAAGGTACTTCAGCATGGATTTTTATAGCATTATTTTATTGTACTTAATTTATCTTTAATATATAATACCATATATAGTATTTTTATTTAAAAAACCACAAAATAAAGTAATTAATTAAAATTTACCTATAATTATACATAAAAGTTCTTGAGCTCGACAATAATATAAGGTAAAATATTTGATATTGCATTTGAGTCTTTTGTTCAAAAGATATGTTGGATAGTATTTAATACTTTTATTAAAAAGGTTTTTTAATGAAAGGTAACCGTGTAAGAAAAATTCGGGAATCTTTGCTGATGAGCAAAACCGAACTTGCCAGGAAGGCCAATGTATCTCCTATTACAATTGCACGAATAGAAAAAGGAATGCCCTGTCGTCTTGAAACTCAGCGAAAGATTATTTTGGCCCTTGGTTTCAATCTTTCTGATAAAAAAAAAATTTTTGGTGATTAAGAAAATATTATGTTTTTTTTGAAAAAAAACCGGCTTGTTGGCCTGGACATAGGATCACGAACATTAAAGCTTGCTGAAATTATCGACACAAACGCCGGATCTACTCTTAAAAACTTCAGTACAATCGATATTGAACCCGGACTCATCGAAGAGGGGTCTGTTAGAGATCCTGAAGCTGTTTCTGGATATATTCGTGAACTCTTTAAATCCGTCAAACTGAAGGATAAAAACGTCGCCATATCCATTGGAGGATACTCGGTTATTGTTAAAAAGATTAACGTCCAGACCATGACGGAAGATGAATTGCACGAGACGATCCATTTTGAAGCGGAACAATATATCCCATTCGACATCAGTGAAGTTAATTTAGATTTTCAAATACTTGGAGAAAGCGAACACAATCCCCATCAGATGAATGTGCTTCTGGTTGCTGCCAAGAAAGAGATGATTAGTGAATATATCAATCTCATGAAAATGGCAAAACTTCAACCCCGCATAATAGATGTAGATGCTTTTGCTCTTCAAAATATTTTTAAATTTAACTATTCTCCAGAAGACGAAAATATTGCCCTGATAGACATCGGAGCCAGCAAAACATCGTTAAATATATTAAAAGATAATGTTTCTGAATTTATGCGTGATGTTTCGCTTGGATGCGAACAAATTAATGATAAGATTGCTTCTACAGTCGGTTGTACAATTGAGGAAACAGAAAAGATCAAACTCGGTGAAGAATCAGATCTTATATCCGCTGAAGATTTGAAAGAAATTGTTGTATCCGTGGTAACTGATTGGTGCATTGAAATAAAACGCGCCCTTGATTTCTTTTACTCTACATATCCTGAGGAACAAATTAGCAGGATCGTGCTCAGCGGTGGAGGCGCCAATATTAAAAAATTTCTTGAACTTCTAGCTGGCGAAACATCAGCTGATGTTGAAGTTATAAATCCATTTCAGAATCTTATTGTTGACAACAACCGGTTTGATTCTTCTTATCTTGAACAGATTGCGCCACAAGCCGCGATCTGTATGGGACTTGCAACACGAAAAATTGGTGACAAATGATACGAATCAATCTGCTCCCTTATCGCGAATCAAGAAAAAAAGAGAGTGTTCTCAGGCAGATAAGCATATTTCTTGCGGTTTTCTTTATGCTTTTTGTGATTCTGATTTGCTATAATATATGGCTGGGGAAAAAAATCGATGATCTAAATACTAAAATAAAAAATACTAAAATAATGCTGGCCCAAGCTGAAACGAAATCAAAAAAGGTGGATCATATAAAAAAGGAGCTCGAAAAATTAGGACACAAGACAGATGTTATCAAGAGTATCGAAAGGAATCGAAGAGCCCCGGTCATCCTTCTTGAAAACATGACACAAATGGTGGCTGAAAAAACATCCATTTCAACACGCGATACAGCAGCAGAAAACGATAACAAACCTGTTAAACGATTATGGTTCAACAGTTTTGAGACATCTGGCGGAAAAGTAAAGATCCAAGGGATCGCATTGGACAATAAAACCATTGCCGATTTTATGAGTCGCCTGGAAGAATCAAAATTTTATAACAAGGTAAATTTAAAGACAATAAGACAACAAGAGATAAATAAATTAAATCTTAAACACTTTGAAATTTATTGTGAAAAACCTTCTTTAATAACATCGGAAAAGAAAAATGATGTCGGCTCAAAGCCAGGCCAAAAATAATGAAAAAAATAGACACCTCTAAAATAACAAACTTGCTTTTCGAAACCGCCGATAAGATCGGAAAGCTGACCAAATTATACAAAATCTTACTCTGTTTGGGTCTCTTTGTATTGCTTGTCGGACCTTTTGTTTATTTTTCCTTTCTTCCCAAAATCACTAAAATCAGCGGGTTAAAAAACGAGCATACAACGCTGGAAACCCGGCTTGTCACTGCAAAAGCAAAGGCGAATCGACTGAAATATTATCAGGATAAGCTAAAAGATGCGGAAATGGAATTTAAAATTGTCATGAAAAAGCTTCCTGAAAAAAAAGAAATACCGGCTTTATTGTCAAGTATATCCCAATCCGGTCGTGACGCCGGTCTTGAATTCTTGCTGTTTCAGCCAGAGCCTGAACAAAACAAAGATTTTTATGCTGAAATTCCCGTATCAATTAAGGTAACAGGGAATTATCACAATGTTGCTCTTTTTTTCGACAAAGTGGCAAGGTTATCCAGAATCGTAAATATAGACGACATTAAGATGGCCTCTATAAAAGGCGGAACGAACCTAATAACTTCTTGTAAGGCTGTCACGTACCGGTTTGTTGAAACGAAGCCAGAAAAAGCTTCATCATCAAAGAAAAAGAAATAGAAACCTTAAATCATGAATAAACATTCTGTTTTCATACGCTATATCGTTGGTATTATCTGTTTTTTCTCTCTGTTGTGGGGATGTGAAAAACCATCTGAGCCTCCTTTAAAATCAAGGCAAATTACGAAAAAAATCATTGTTGCAAAAAAGGACGTTCAAAAAGCGACGGCCAAACCGAAAGGGATAGCGCCTGCTGATATTTCAAACTCGAAACAAAAATTGGTGGCTGAAAAATCCCAGATAGCCAAGAAAACCAAAATACCGGACATTACCGATTTATATAACCCTGAAGGGAAGCTAAATCCATTTGAACCACTTTTTAAAAAAGAACGTGTTACGCTGGCTGTTGGGAAGACAAAAATCAAACGACGTAAGCCCCTCACCCCCCTTGAAAGGGTAAACCTAAGCCAGCTAACCCTTGTGGGAATAATTCGTTCTCCGAGCGGCAACAGAGCTTTGGTTCAGGAAACCACAGGGAAAGGATATGTCGTAAAAAAAGGGACTTTCATCGGAACAAACTCGGGTAAAATTATACAGATATTAAAGGACAGGATCATTATCGAAGAAGAGAGTGAAGATATTTATGGCAAAGTTTCTATTATAAAAAAACCACTTAAACTTCAGAAACCTCCTGGAGAATAGCATGAATCGCGAGACAAAAAAACCGTTAAAATTTAGTATACTATCCTCTTTTTTGGTAATTTTACTGCCCATGTTTATCGGGTGTGCCTCAAATACAAAGGCAGTTAAAGAAACCGAAAAACTTGCTGTTGGATCTTCTACATCAAGGCTTATCACCCAAATAAGCGCGGTGGAAGATTCCGAAACAAGCGATGTACGTGTTAGCGGAGATCAACTGCTGACCTATACATCCGTTAAACAATCTTCCCCTCTTGGCGTTCTGCTTTATTTCCCTGAAACAGACGTTGACAATATCGATGCGAACTATCATCCGGAAAGTGATGTTGTCGCCTCAATTAAAACTTCTGAATTAACCGCCAAAGGTCAAACAACCCGTATCGAAATTCTATTAAAAGAAGATGTTTCTTATGAAGTCATCCGTGAAGACAAAGACCTAATTATATCATTCAAAAAACCAGCCACTGCTTCACCACCCTTGAAAAAAGCAGAAAAATCGAGTGTTGAATTAAAAGATAGTGCCCAAAAGCCCACCTCGGTTACTGAAAACATATCACCCGTTAAAACCCCAACCCCGCAAACTTCCCAATTACAATCTAATGGAAAAAATCCTGCTTGGGTGAATCGAATCGATTTTTCAAGTGAAAGAGAAGGTAAATCGACCATTATTATTGGAACGACAATTCCAGCCAAATATGACTTAAAAAAAATCAATGATAAAAAGCTTTTGCTTCATCTTTATGACTCAATGTTACCGGATTATCGCAAGCGACCCTTAATTACCACTCGTTTTGAAAGCGCTGTGGACCGCATCATACCGTTTCAAACATCTGCCATGAAAGATAAATCCGGATTTATTATCGAACTGCGCGAATCCGTGCCATATTTTATCGAGCAGACTGACAATCTTCTTTTCTTTCATTTTGAAGCATCTTCAATCTCCCCCAAACCTCTTGATAAAGCCAAACTTCCGCCGTGGGAGAAAGTGATAACTCAGACGGTTACACAAACAGAACCCACAGAACTGGAAACACCTGCAAAGAAAAAATTTAAAACTAAAATGGGGAAATATACCGGCGAAAAAATAGCGCTCAACTTTTTTGAAACAGATATAAAAAATGTGTTTCGCATTTTAATGGACGTCAGCGGAAAAAATTTCGCCATTGACAAAGATGTTTCCGGAAAGGTTACGTTATCGTTTGACAAGCCTGTGCCTTGGGATCAAGTCCTCGATTTGGTTCTGAAAATGAATCGTCTCGGAATGGCTTTTGAAGGAGATATTGTACGCATTGCCACCCTTAAAACATTAAGAGAGGAAGAAGAGGAACGGCAGAAAATGTTGGCCGCGGCTCAAAAGGTTAAGGAACAGCAAAAAGCGCTTTCACCATTGATAACGGAATACATCTCCGTCAGCTATGCAAATGCAAAAGATGATGTGTTGCCTCATATCGTATCCACCCAAGGACGCGGCAGCATCACCGTCGACGCAAGAAACAATCAAATTATCATTACAGACATTGCTGAAAAAGTAAAAAAAGCTAGAGAAACAATAAAAAGAATCGATAAGGTCACACCACAGGTGATGATCGAAGCCAGGATCGTCGAAGCCACCGACACCTTTAGCAGGGAAATCGGAACTTCATGGTCGATCTCCGGCACCAGAACAGATGGCAGCTTGGGGGGGGTATTAGGGTTCGACATGAGTGCAACAAATCCCCCAACAACCAGTCTTGGCGCAATCGGAATTAATTTTGCAAGACTGGTCGGTAATACATTCCGCGTAATAGATGCAAGGCTGGCAGCATCGGAGTCTGAAGGCAACGTTAAGATCATATCCGCTCCAAAAATATTAACCCTTGACAATAAACCCGCAAAGATCAAACAGGGGCTGGCTTATCCGTATAACAAGCTGGACGCGGATGGCAACACCACCACCGAGTGGAAAGACATCGCACTTGAACTGGAAGTAACCCCGCATATTACACCAGACGAACGTGTTACAATGAAAATTGTTATTAAAAATAATGAAATCGGAGCGATTATTAACAACCAGACCTCTTTTACCACCAAGGAGGCCTATACGGAACTGCTGGTGGACGACGGAGATACGATCGTGATCGGTGGAATTAGAAAAACAAGGAAAGATATCGGAGAAGAAGGCCTACCGTATTTAAGAAAGATACCGGTTCTTGGCTGGCTCTTTAAAACAGAAAAGGATGAAGATACCGCTGAGGAGTTGCTGATATTTATTACACCCAGAGTCGTTCAGTTGACACAAATCAATGCCACGAATTGATGGACTGCCATTTTTCATTGTTTTTTAATATCTCTTTATTCTCTGGGCCGCCTTTTCCGCTTCCCTGGCCATAGCACTGTCGGGAGCAAGTTCGACAACTTTTTGATATGCATCAAGGGCTTTTTCATCGTCGTGTAATAACACATAAACCTTGGCGAGGTCGTCATACAATAGAGCAAATTTCGGATAATTTTTAACCGCTTTTTCAAAAATCTCTACAGCCTCATCAATCCTTCCCATGGCAACATACGTAAGGCCGAGACCACGTTGCGCATTAATAAACATCGGTTCTAAATCAAGCGCCTTAAGATAGTATGTTTCAGAAAGAGTATACTCCTTTTTATTATAGTAAGCCCAGCCCAAATTTGCCAGCGCTATATGGGGTGTCGCATAGAGCATGTTTTCTGAAACTTCTTTGAAATATTTAATGGCTGTATCCCATTCCTTTTTATCGAGATAAACAGTGCCTAAATTGTTTTTTGCAGGCGCGTAATCCGGTTTAATTTCTAAGGCCTTTCTAAAATGTTTGGCCGCAAGATCCAGCCTTTTTTTGGCTTTATAGGTCAGACCAAGATCGTTTTGAAGAAAGGCATCGTCTGGATAAAGGGCTTGGGCTTTCAATAATTCCTTTAATGCCGAAGTATAATCCCCCTGTTTATAGTATTCTTCTCCAAGGTTTCTTAATGCCTCTCCCTGCTTTTTTTGAACTTTTATATTTGCTGTCGCGCACGAAACAACGCAACACACCGTCATCACTAAGACAGTCCAATTTAACCTATTTCTACTCATTTTTTTTACCCTGACGGTTAATCCGAATGATTCTTATATCATTGCCTGTTAAAAAGTGACCGACCTGATGATGCAGCGGAGCAAGTGTTAGAAGGACCCCAGACATACCTGCATGGTCCATTAAAAAACCCGGAATGGTCAGCCGGGTGTTATGATCGGCAGGTCTTTTAGCAGCCATAAATGTCGGATTTTTTATGAATGACGCATTCATCGCTTCGAGAAGTTTCTGTATGATATCATCCAGGCTATCATTGTCTTTTATCTGTATGATAGAATAACCGCTTTTTTCGATGGCTTGAATAGCATCGCCATAAAAATTTCCAAAGTCGATATAAAATATGTTGTCGTTACTTTTGGTGGCAAGGTTTGATGTCGCGTTAATCTGAATGCCTGCATATTGAAATGAGATATTTTTGTCGGGAGAATATTGATATCCCATGGCCATCAGCAAATCCTTCACAAAAGTCTCATGATCAGAAGCGTCGATGATGTCTAAGTTCTTATCTGCGATATTGAAGCGGGACACATTCGATTTCGGCTCCTCAACACTTTTACCGATGAGAATCTCTTTGATGATAATATTATTTTGGTCCAGATAGCGAACGATTGACTGCGGTGTTCGCTCTTTTAAATCATCGATAATGGTTATACAAAGATGACGTATGGCCTCGTCTTTCTTACGGGGTTTTTCGATGATCCACTTTCCTTGAACTTCAACGTCTACACCATGATCTGAAAATGACAAGCGGTGTTTTATAACATCCCCTTCGAGGCTTCCAAAAACTGTATTAAAAACCTTTTCCATTGAATCGTCTGGAGCGACATTTACAATAAGCACATCTTTCCAAAAAGATTTAAGTGTCTGAATATCAGAATCCTGCTTTTCATCACCCGAGATAAAAAAGACTCGTTTTCCATCTTCAAGCTTTATAAAAGGGGTCTGTGAAAGATCGACCTTATAATCTTCCTGTCCAGGCCTGGGAAGGTAGTAGTTACCTTTATTAAAGAGTTTGGCATCTAATACCGAAGCAACTTTTGGCAGCGGAGAATCTGACGGCTCCTGCGGGTTATTTACACCGGAAGACAACGATATTTTCTCATCAAACGCCACAGAGCTGTCAGGACGGTCCCTTTCCGGGTTCTTATGAATGGCTTCGCTGTCGAGAGGGGGCTGGGGCTGGTTTTTAATTTTCGGATCCGGTAAGCGGATCATCTGCCCTGCATAAATGAGATTCAGGTTTTCAATCTGGGGATTCATCAACCGGAACAACTTTTCGCCTTTTTGATATGATTGAGTGCCGTAATTTCCGAATTTTTCAGAAATAAGAATGGATACGCAATCTCCATTTTTGACACGATAGTCTGTTGAATCTTTTGTTGCATCGTTAGGTAGGGGAGCGTTGGTTAAATATGGAATTGTAACGACGCCTGAAGATTGTTCGGGCAACTCATCTTGGTCGACCTTCTTTAAAGGTATAACGATATGCTGTCCGGGACGAATTCTGTCTATGTCATGGATGTGCGGATTTAATCGTTTGAAAATCCTTAAAAATTCCGGAAAATCCCTGTTTGAAATTTCTCCTTTTTGCCTAAAGAGTTTAAATACCCAATCATCTTTTTTAACAACATATGGATCACATAATATGTTCCGGCCCCTATCGTACCGAATAACGTAGCTTTTGTAAAAAAAAGCAGCATACGCACAAGGAAAGGTGATCATACACACGATAGTGATGATCACAAAATAAATGAATATTGAACGTGTTCCTTTGATTTTCATGCTTTAGGAACCTTTTTGAGACTCAAACGTTTTGCGATCTCTTTTGATGTTTGTTCCACAAACTGATCAAAATCATCGCCTTGTAATGGTTTGCCTGGGGCAGGGACTTTTGCCAGACGCTCTGGCTGGATATAAACGGGTGCATTGACAAGTTCCGGATTTGAAGATATTTTGAATTCTGCTGGAAAACTTTTTTCAAAATACTTTTCCTGAAAACCCGAAAATTTGATGGCATGGGCTGTTGAATCGACGATAGCAATATCGTTTTCCCCAACAATTCGCTGTCTTCGGGCCTCAACCAATCCGGCAAGAGATTCGCCGCCGTGTGTACATGCAATATGTCCGTTTCTGTTGGCCAAAAGCTCCCAGTCCATGATAGATTGTTCGGTGACCTCTACAAAAAAAACATTCTGCTTCCCCGACATACGGTTATACACATCAACCAGATGGATCACCCTTGGCATCGAAACAGGGTTGCCGATCATTGCCGCTTGAGCAACGCTGGGTTTGACGATGACCGGCTCAAATTTCCGTTTTGCTGGATCCGGTTCAAGATAATATCGGTATACCGGGTTGGCATGTTCAGATTGAACGCCCAAGATTTTCGGTAAAGAAGCGATGATTCCGGTCTCATAAAACTTCAAGAACCCGTTCATCACAGCGGTAATATTGCCGGCGTTACCAATAGGTACAACGACCACTCGATTTTCCATGTCGTATTCAAACGCCTGTGCAATCTCATATGAATAAGACTCCTGTCCAAGTATCCGCCATGCGTTTTTAGAATTGAGTAAGGCGACATTATAGTTTTCAGAGAGGGCTTCAACGACCTTCATACAATCGTCAAAAACACCCGGGATCTCAAACACAGCAGCACCGCTTCCCAAGGGCTGAGCCAGTTGCTGAGGTGTTACTTTCTTATGGGGAAGAATCACTGCCGATTTAACATCCGGTTGAATAAAGGATGCATATAAAGCAGCGGAAGCAGAGGTGTCGCCAGTAGAAGCACATATGGCCAGAACATCTGAAACATAACCTTTTCGAACCAAACAGTTGATATAGCTCAAAGCACTGGCCATACCTCGATCCTTAAATGAAGCACTGGGGTTCTGGCCATCATTTTTAAAGTAGAATCTAACGCCGGCTTTCTTTTGCAAAAAGTTGTTGGCTTCAACAACAGGGGTATGACCTTCTCCCAGGCAAATGACCGTATCTAAAGGAATCATTGGCCCGATAAATTCGTGATAAAGATATATCCCTTTGAGTGCAGGGATTGTGAGCATTTTACGATAATCAAAGATCTTTCGCCATATGCTTCCTGGAATCTTTTTTAAACTTTCAAATTTGAGATCATAAATCAGGAGTACTTGCTTGCAATCCGGACAGGTATAAAGCAACTTTTCAATACCATACTGTTTGCCGCATCCTAAACATCGATAAATCAATTCGCCATCATGGTTTGGAAGTATGAAAGGCTTTATTTCTTGCGGAAAGTCCTCGGGTTTCACTTCTCTATTTTCTCCATTCCCCCCATGTATGGTCTCAAGGCCTTGGGAATGAGCACAGACCCGTCTGCTTGCTGATAATTTTCGAGCAAAGCGGCCACGGTTCGTCCAACTGCAAGACCGGATCCGTTAAGTGTATGAACAAGTTCAGTTCCTTTTTTTCCTTTTCTTTTAAATCTTATATTGGCACGTCTGGCCTGAAAACTCTCAAAATTACTGCATGATGAAATCTCTCTGTATACGCCTTGTGCGGGCATCCATACTTCAATATCATAGGTTTTTGCCGCGGAAAAGCCAAGGTCTCCGGTACACAGATTGATAACCTGATACGGAATTTCAAGATACTTTAAAATGGTTTCTGCATTATTTAAAAGGGTTTCGAGCTCATCATAAGAAGTTTCAGGCGTGGCAAATTTGACCAATTCAACCTTGTTGAACTGGTGCTGTCTAATAAGGCCCCTTGTATCTTTTCCATAAGAGCCCGCTTCTGAACGAAAACACGGCGTATAGGCTGTATAGAGAATCGGCAGTACTTCTTCATCCAGAACTTCGCCTTTATGGATATTGGTCACAGGAACTTCGGCAGTGGGCACCAAGAAATAATCCCATCCTTCTAGCTTAAAAAGATCTTCCTCAAATTTAGGAAGCTGGCCGGTGCCTGTCATACTGTCTCTGTTTACAATAAAAGGCGGCAGTATTTCTTTATAACCATGCTCCGTCGTATGAATGTCAAGCATAAAATTGATGAGAGCCCTTTCCAGCCGAGCACCTGCCCCTAAATAGAGGGGAAAACGTGTTCCGGTGATTTTTGCCGCGGCTTCAAAATCAAAAATCTTGAGCTTTTCACCTAAAATCCAGTGTGGCTGTGGTTCAAAATCAAAATCAGGTACAGCACCCTCCTTGTTAATCACAGGGTTTTCGGAACTATCCTTCCCGATTGGAACCGATTGATGTGGTATGTTCGGTATTCCGAAAAGAATCTGGTTTATTTTATCTTTATTTTCGGAGAAATGATAATCCAGCGCCTTGATTTTGTCACCAACATCGCGCATTTCGGCCACAAGATCATCGGTATCTTCTTTGTTTTTCTTCATGGCTGCGATCTGTTCAGTAACGACATTTCTGCGGTGCCTTAGGTCCTCTATCTCAAGCAAAAGGGCTTTTCGTTTGGTATCAAACTGTTTGAAGCTTTCCAGATCTAGCGTTTCACCTCTGTTTTCAAGTGATTTCTCGATGTGTTCAAGGTTTTGTCTTACAAATTTTATTTCCAGCATCACAGTCCCCATCTTCTTCTAATACGAAATTGGCTCGGATGATTACCGACTCTTGCCAACTAGGATTGTCTCTCATTTTTATCTGATTTCCAAGCTTAATATTGCAGTTTTTCACGTTCAAAAAAGGTTATTGATCCGTATCATGAGCATGTTATATAGTCAATGATTATTGCGAGTTGACATTATTCCTCAAGTTTGTATATTATAGAAGAATTTCAAATATTCGCGCGGGAGAGAATATCTATGGAGGAAATCCGAAAAACAAAAGATGAAATTCGGGGTAATGTTGAAAAAGTGCTGGCCGCACTTTCAAACAAAGAGATTAAAGATAAAACCCATAGGATAGAAAAGCGGCTCTTTGAATTTGCCAATTTTCTGGAAGCGAACATTGTTTTGCTTTACATAAACGGTAACTGTGAAGTGAATAGCCTAAACATAATAAAAAGATGTTTAAACTACAAAAAAATAGTCATTCTTCCTGCTTTTGTTCCAACAAAATATGAAATGAAATTGATGAAAATCGATAATCTTGATACAGACTTAACGCTCGGGCCCAGGAATCTGTTGGAGCCGGATTCAAACCAATGCAACACTGTACCTATTGAATGCATCGACATCGCCATCATTCCCGGTGTTGCTTTCGACGAAAAAGGTGGAAGGATAGGATCCGGTGATGGATATTATGACCGGCTTATTCCAAATCTGCCAATTACCACAAGAAAGGTTGCCCTGACATTTGAAGCCCAGATCGTTCCTCAAATACAAATGGAAACCCATGATAGGCATGTGGATATCATTATTACAGAAAAACGAATCATATATAAAATATAAAAGTGGCTTTTTTATGTTTAACGATCGTGTCTATATGATTTTATCTTAAAAATTTATTCCAGCCTTCTGTGCTATATGGGCATTTCTAAAACTAAAAGATGCGAAACTTGAGTAATAACCATTAAACCCTTATCTGTTTGTTGGATTCAATATTTTTTCCAGCTTCTTAAGATTCTCTTCCTCCCCCACAGCAATAACGGTATCACCGCTTTCGATAACTGCCTCAAAGGACGGGTTAAACAACATACTGTCGTCTGATTTTTTTACTGCAATGATGATCAGATTATACCGCTGTCGGATACCTGAATCTTTAAGCATAACATTGACAAGTTCCGAAGAAGGGCTCACCGGTATCTCTTCCATTTGAATATCTTTACGTCTTTGAGCAAGAGCAAGACTCAGAAAATTTGTCACTGTTGGACGGATAATCCGCTGGGCCATACTCACAGCACCCATATCATAGGGCAACTCCACCCGGTTGGCACCCGCAGCCAGGAGTTTGGGCTTTGATTCGTTGCGAGAAGCATTGGCCATAATATAAAGATCAGGGTTAAGTTGCCTGGCGGTCAGCACCAGAAAAACATTGTCCGTATCCGTAGCCAGAACAGCGATTAAACCTTTAGCGTGTTGTATTCCGGCTTTAATCAAATTGGATTCATCCCCGGCGTCACCCGATATATAGAAAATTTTATCCTCAACCATGACAGGTATGAGGTCTTGATCTTTCTCAATAACAACCAGATCAACCGCCTTTTTTTTTAGCATGGTGCAAAGCGTTTTTCCGATACGCCCATACCCACAAACAATATAATGATTTTTCAATCGATCAATCTTTTTATCCAAGCTTCTCCTCCCCAATATGGTTCTGATTTGGCCTTCGACCATAAACTGGACAATGACACCGGCAATATACAAAAAATACATTACGCCAATGATAATAAAAAAAATCGTGAACATCCGACCTAAGTCGCTGACTTTGTGAACTTCACTGTATCCCACAGTGGTGAATGTGGTAACAGTCATATATAAGGCATCTAAAAAGCCCCAATGCTCAATGGTCATATATCCGGTTACACCGATCAAAATAATGAGCAATAACAATAATACGCACAATTTCAGTTGTCTTATACTCTTCATGGGGTTGGTTCGTCCGATCCGATGCAGAAGTTATTCAACATGTAAAGATACTCCGTTGCCCCGTGGAACCGAAATCTTAAGTTTTGTTTTGACAAACAGCGAGAAATTCACTTGATAACTCCGGATAGAGGGTGCCGAATATATTCTTTCTGGTTTTTTGTACATGTTGTACCGCTTTCCAAAAACGTTGTGATAGATTATGTAATATTTTAATAAAAAATCAAGTGCTTTATTCATATTTGATTTCAGACTCTAAATTCTTGACGCAATTCCTCTGATTTGATAGGACATTTTGGTATCACAACGCAGCTATCAGTTCAAAAAGACCTGACAAACATTAGTAATAGAAAAGAATTCTGACCCAGAAGACCTGATTTTCCATGTTACAATAAATGTTCTGGATAAATATAGAGGCTTTATATTTTGGATGAAAACGCCATAAAATACGAGCGCCAGCGTCAAGAAATGGTCAGACGGCAGATTGAAGCTCGAGGCGTCACCGACCCAAAGGTCTTGGCAGCTATGCACAAGGTTCCTCGACACCTTTTTGTTAGTGATGCCCTAAGGGATCAGGCCTATGGTGATTTTCCGCTCCCAATCGGAGAACAGCAGACCATCTCACAGCCGTATATCGTCGCCGAGATGACTCAGGCGCTGCAACCCGGGAAAAACGACAGGATTCTTGAAATCGGAACAGGATCAGGATATCAGGCCGCAATTCTGGCTGAAATTGTGTTTCGCGTTTATACCATTGAAAAAATTTACCCGCTCTACACTAAATCCCGCAAGCTTTTCGATAAACTTCGTTATCATAATATTGTCACCAAGTATTCTGACGGCACTTCGGGCTGGGAGGACGAAAGCCCCTTTGACGGAATTATTGTTACAGCCGGTTCACCTGTCATTCCAAAACCCCTTGTCAGTCAGCTTGCGGTGGGAGGCCGTATGGTAATCCCCGTGGGAGATCTGTATTCCCAGGAGCTCATTAAACTTTACAAGGATGAACATGGAATCCACAAGACGAATTTAGGGGGCTGCAGATTTGTCAAACTTGTGGGTGAACATGGATGGAGAGCGTAATCAATGCTTCGTCGTTTATATGACTGGGTTCTTCGCTGGGCGGAAACACCTTATGGATCCTGGGCTTTGTTTTTGCTGGCCTTTAGCGAATCCTCTTTTTTTCCCATACCTCCGGATATTCTCCTTATCGCGCTGGCTGTTGCCATACCCAAAAAATCACTGAAATATGCATTGATTTGCTCCGCAGGATCCGTTCTTGGAGGATGCTTCGGTTATCTTATCGGGTGGCAATTTATGGCTTCAGTCGGTACCCGTATCGTCGATTTTTACGGTCTCACCCCAAAAGTTGAATATATTGAATTGCTATACAATAAATACGATGCATGGGCCGTCGGAATAGCAGGATTTACGCCGATACCCTATAAAGTCTTTACGATTGCCGCCGGTGCCTTTAAAATTAATTTTTCTGTATTCGTTGTCGCATCCTTGTTGTCTCGATCCGCACGTTTTTTCCTTGTGGGAGGACTTATTTACATTTTCGGCCCAGGCATTCAGTCCTTTATTGATAAATATTTCAACATTCTTGCCACGGCATTCACGGTGCTTTTAATAGCAGGATTTTTAATTATTAAATATCTATTATAACTCGAGTTTCGCACCCGTATTTATATGCAAATTCATTTTATGATGCTGTTTTCATCTGATGTTAGCAGAAAATGATCATCATAGATAAAACCTTGATTCTCACAATCTGCCCTTTTGGCGATATTGTAACCGCATGATTGTTTCCTCTCGAGCATATAAAAATCTGAATTAAAAATAAAAGCCTTGTTACAATAATGTATTATATTGTCACGCCTTTCTTTTAAATTAAAACAGACGCATAAAGACAAAGTTCAGCCGGGCGTTCAGATTGTTTTATATTGACAATTAATACCACATCGTAGTAAAAAATTAAAATTGTTAATGAATATCCAAACTTTGGAGACATACCAATGAAAAAGGTTATTAAAAAATCTGATTCTTCCTGCCGAATCGATTCGGAATCTTTGAGCAGATTCAAACAACAACTTCCCGATGTTGCCGAAAGCATTATCGACAGCTGCTATGACAAAGAGAGTTTTACCCATATCGACTACGAGCCGATTCCTTCTGAGGGATACGTGGTGGATATCATAAATAAATTGAGAGAAATCCTTTTTCCGGGATATTTTACACGGGAAAAAATCGATCCGGGCAACCTGAAATACTACATGGGGCAAGCGGTTTCTGTTTTATTTGACATGCTTTCAATTCAGATCGCCCACAGCATTCGGCACGATTGTTTCAGATACGATCTCCCTTGCACCGAATGTGATGAACAAGGACAAAAAATGGCCCTTGCTCTTTTGGAATCGATTCCATCCATCAGAAAAACGCTGGGCACCGATGTTCGGGCTGTATATGAAGGGGATCCCGCAGCCAAAAGCCATGATGAAATTATTTTCAGCTATCCCGGGATCTTTGCCATGACCGTATTTCGGGTGGCCCATAAGCTTTTCGAGCTTCAGGTTCCGCTTCTGCCCCGAATCATGACGGAACACGCTCACAGTTTAACCGGCATCGATATTCACCCCGGCGCCGATATCGGAGAAAGTTTTGTGATCGATCATGGAACCGGCGTGGTGATCGGAGAAACCACCTTTATCGGTAAAAATGTTCGAATCTATCAAGGCGTCACCCTTGGCGCCCTTTCACTTCCAAAAGATGCCGGAGAACAACTGAGGGGTAAGAAACGCCATCCAACCATTGAGGATGATGTCATTGTGTATTCGGGTGCAACAATTCTGGGAGGCGATACCGTTATTGGTGCGCGTTCCGTCATCGGTGGAAATGTTTGGATTACCAAATCGGTGCCTCCGGAAACCAAGGTGATTATGGAAACACCGAAGCTGGTTTATCGGTAGTCTGGTGTGAATTAGGTCGTAGATTATATGGTGCCATTAAGCAGGGACAGGGTTGGGCTTACTGGCTTGTTTTAAACCTACTGCAAAGCCCTTCGCGCATCAAGACGTGCCTTTATTTTGGGGAACTGATCCATGTCGGTATGCGGCAGAAACAGAGCAGCCATATAATTGTCCATAAAAGACGGGGTCTCTGACAGTTCGAAGTTTGTCATCCGCTTGGTAACCTCAACAACATCCTTTCTAATACGGTTGGTCAGACAGCTCATCTTTGCACCCATTAAAGAGCCATTGCCGACAAACCGTATCCGATCCGGATCTATTTCCGGCAAAAGTCCGATAACCATCGCTTTTTCCAGATCCACATAACTGCCAAACCCGCCTGCCAGATAAATGCGGTCAATGTCTTGTATCTTTAGGCCCACTTCCTCGAGAAGGGTCATGCAACCGCTGTATATCGCCCCCTTTGCCCTGATGAGATTGTCAAGATCAGGTTCTGTGAGCGCAATATCCCGGTCGATCTGGGTTTCATGCTTCCATGCAAGCACATACTCATAAATACCGTCGATTTCTCGTATACGAGATGTATTGAGATCGCTATTGAATTTCCCCCGGTTATCGATAACACCCATTTCAAACATGGTGGCTGCAATGATAATGAGTCCGGAACCGCAGATACCTTTTGGTCTGACATTACCGATGGTGATATTCATCGGCTCAAACGATACAGGATCCATGGAAAAATCCTCAATAGCTCCTTTGGCAGCCCGCATGCCAAATTTAACCCCACCGCCCTCAAATGCCGGACCTGCGGAACAGGAGGCACAGGCCAGCCAATCTTTATTTCCGATGACAATTTCGGCATTGGTTCCGATATCCATAAATAGCGTCAGTTCTTGTGTGCGATACATTCCTGATCCCATGACACCCGCCACGATATCACCTCCCACATAACTCGAAATCGCCGGATACACCAAGGCCGTTACATGATCTCCCAGGGTAAGACCTATATCGATGGCCTTGATGGGCGGATAGAGGGTCGAGGCGGGCACATAGGGTGAAAGCCGGATGTACTTGGGATTTACCTTCAGCATGAGTTGCGTCATTGTTGTATTTCCCGCCATCGTAATCGTAGAAATTTCATCCCGATCGATCCGTGCTTTTTTTACTATTTTTTTGATTAATTTGTTAATGGTTGCAATGACCACTTCATGAAGCTTATCAAGGCCGCCCGATTTTCCCGCATAAACAATTCTATTGATAACATCTTCGCCATAGCTGATCTGTCCGTTGTAGTCGCCAAATTGAGCCAGGGCATCGCCAGTTACAAGATCAACCAACTGCGCGTATACGGTTGTTGTGCCGATGTCCACGGCAATGGCATAATTCCGCTTGGTGGTATCCCCGGGCTGAACATTTATGATATGCGTCTTTCTTCCGGATTGCACCGGTCGGGCGAGCGTGGCCGTTACTTTAAAATCGTCCTGTCTTAATATATCGGAAATTTTCCGAATCACCGGAAGTTGAACCACCAGACGATGTTCATCGTGTGTTGCTTTTAAAAAAGAAATCAATCTTGTTACATCCGGAAGGTTATCCTGAGCGGTCGGTTCTGGAAGTTCGAGATATTTCTTCTCCACCGGAGGCATGAAAAGGCCTTTGTCCTTCAATTCTTCGAGATTCATTTCCCAGATTCGAGCCGTGTTTCGAGGCGTTTTTTGTAAGTTGAGCACGCCGGCATCAACCTCCGATTCGATGGGAATGCGAACCACAAGATCACTTAAAACATCGGACAGACATGCCTGCCGGTATCCTTTTTCAATGTCTTTTTTATCTAATTTTTCTGTTATGCCGCCGTCAACATTTCCATCTTCGATAATAACGCGGCACTTCCCGCAAACGCCTTCTCCACCACAGGATGCATTAATATGAACCCCGGCTTCCATGGCGGCACGAATTAGATTTTCTCCATGCTCAACCGTAATCTCTATATTGTGAGGTAAAAATAATATATTATGTCTATTCATTTCCTATGAAGCCCACCTTTTATGACCATAAGCGTTACATAAGACCCGGGAATTTTAAATCTTCTCCATCGCCCCGTATGCGGCCTGTATTCTATCCCGAAGTAAAAAACAAAGTCTTTCCATTAGATTAAATCCAAGTTCTGCGTTGCCGATCATTATCCGCCTTAACTCAGCCCCTTTTATGGCAACGATTTTCGTCGGTTGCTTACAAACCGCGGAAGACATGAGGATGTGAGGCATATCCAAGAGTGTTGACCAGCACCCCAAGACTCTGCCTTTTCCAAGGATTTCGATGACGACATTGCCTTTATGGGCACCCAAATCCACAGCTCTTTCCAGATATATCTGTCCCTCGGCAATAATATAAATATGCTCTCCATAATCCCCTTGGCGAAAAACATATTCTCCATCTTGATATGTCATTATCTGACCGAGGTTCGAGATCTCAGACAATTCGCCTGTTTCCAGCAACTCGAAAAACTCGCAACTTCTCAATGTATGTTCCATTTCCATAAGGATCACCTTATTCCTTTTTCACATTGTATCTCAACGAAAAAGGTTGCTCCCTTCATATTTTCCATTTTCATTTAATTGTCACTCAACGGTGATAAAAATAAAATATCTGACAGCTTGAGTGGGTTTGTGAATGTATTTCCGTTGTGTACGAATATGAGGTGGTTTAAAACCAGATTGTTTGAAAACGATACCTTTTCAAAGGGCTGAAATGTTATGGTTATTCTATCAATTACAGCATATGATTCTTTTGCTCCAGATCCGTATGTGTGCTATCCTAATTTATCGCCCACCTGCACCAGATGCTATAATGCCTTTACACTTTGATCCTTTTTTGGTTATTGTTTTCACAGAGAAATTTAGCACAAATTCTAACATAAAAGGTGCTACAAACAGTGGGGGAGGACCGTTCAGAACCCTTACAGATCTAACCCCCGCTCAAAAAGGAAGGCGGAGGCCAGTTCTATAAGATGATAGATAATTATTTGTTGCCGAAGATTTTCGGTGGCTTCTGTGTGTCTCCCGTAGCATTGGGAAAGTCTTTGGCGACATAAGCCTTTTTGCCGGTTTCGATAAGGTGATTGGCCTCTTCCATATAGTTCGCAAAGCGCAATTTGCACTCATAGAATCCATGCCACCAGGCGTAGTCCGGGGCCATCATCATAGCTCCCATTCGGGCACGCCGGCCTTCGTGATGCCACAGTTCATAGAATTCCACTTCGAGACGCTCGTCGAAAAATTTGGTTTTGTCCAGCAGGCCTTTTTCATAAAGCTCTCCCAGCTTTGCCTTGGCCGGTTTGAAGTAGACCTCATTATATTCTTCAACTGCTTTGTCGAATCCGTTATAAAAATCGTTGATCCAAGAATCACCGTGGCAGGCGCGGCAGATATTCTTCATCTTTTCCCGTTCCACCTTCCAATCGGTTCCCGAAGGAAAGGGTTTGAAATCTTGGGGCCTCACTGTCAGCGGTGCCTGAGTCTCCCAGGAAAGGCGCTCGGTTACGTCATGGGTTCCCATGACCTTTCCGGAACCGGATATGTGGCAGGCCGCACAGGTGGGGGCACGATAATCCGTACCCGCTGTCCAGGTGCCAGGGGCTGCATTAAAATTGTATTCGTCTTTATAGGAATGATACATCGTTCCATGCTTGGACTCTTCATAAATTTCGATTTGCGGATGATCAGGTCCCAAGTGACACTGGTCGCAAGCCTCGGGCATTCTCGCTTCAGCCACAGAAAACCGGTGGCGAGTATGACATGAAGTACACGACCCCTTACTCCCGTCAACATTCAATCTGCCAACGCCGGCATTAGGCCAGGTGGCAGGATCAATGGTGCCGTTTTTGTCAAGCTTAATTACTGTTCCGTGACAGTTGAAGCAACCGGTCTTCCGCTCGTTGTCCGAGTTCATGCCCTTGTTGAGCCAGGGGTCCAGCTTCCACATGATCTCGATGGTGTTGGCATGCTTGCTCTTGCTGTACTGGGTCACCTCGTCGGGATGGCATCGGGAGCAGTCCTTCGGTGTGACGATTGAGGCGATGGGCACCTTGTACTTCTGTTCTCCGTATGGAAGATCCTTTCGGCTGTAATACTTCTCGTGTCCTTTGGCGACATCGGTATCGCCGGGTTGGGCCAGATGGCAGTCCAGGCAGGTGATGTTGGCATTGGCGTGCCGGCTACGCGCCCAGTCATCAAAAAGCCCGGGGTTAGTGGCCTTGTGGCATTCGATGCACGCCACCGCCTCGGGCGGAATGCTGCGTTCAATCCGGTACTCTTTCACCTTGGGGAAGTTCGGCTGTGCATTGACCGACGGCACCCCACCGGACAAAACCAGACCGACAGTCAGCAATCCAACTGCAATATATACAAGTTTTTGCCTCATGGTTTTTCTCCTTTCGGTTAAAAAGAGATGAAACACTCTTTTCATATCGGCTGATTACAGTTTTCGCAGGCCTTTGGCGTGATAGGGAAGTCGCCGATACTGCTTGTAAATGATGGACATGCTCTCATTGTGGACCAGATTATAATGGCAGTCTACGCACTTTTTTTCGTAGCCCGGACGAGCATAGATCACCGACCGGTGTGCCAGCATGGCACCTCGTTTGTCAGGCATGGTCAGCAGATTTCTATGGCATTTCTGACACTGGGCGTTGTCAAAGGAGTCGTAGGCAGCCTCCCGGTTTTTATTACGATCGTATTCTTTTATTAAGAAATGCTTAACGACATCCTTGGCACCGTGATAGGTTTTGGTAAAGAAAAAATCGAATGTCTTGTGAGGGGCCGGCAGATGACAGTCCATGCAGTCGGCCACGAATCCTTGGGGATTGTTGACATGGGTGGAGGATCGCCAGGCAATCACTGCCGGTTTGATCTCATGGCACGTGGCACAAAAATCCGGAGTGGAGGTACGCACCATGGTATAGTAGGTCATGCTGAACAGCGGAAAAGCGATTACTACGCCCAAAAAAACGAGAGACACCCATATGAAGTATTTTTTCATTATGTTGCTTCCGGGTCAGGCTTGTAATTAAACCATCTATACCCGCTTAGATATAAAGGATCTCTGATAGATTTCTATTACTATATATATCCTCTATAATATTGAAACAGTCAAGAAACAAAATTGAAAAAGTTTTAACATCAAAGGGTCTCTTTATATCAGGTTTGATGGATGGCGTGAACAAGATTGAAATGTTCGATCAAAAAATCGGCGACCTGTTCAACGGCTCCTGAAGGAAAAATAGGCACATCAAGATCGACATTCGAGTCGGTGATGAGAGCAAGCAAAGACCTGTCGTTTTTACACAACGGTTCGTTTATGATCTCCGCTCTAAATATCTCCATTTTAGGGTGATCTCCCCGTTTGTAGCCTTCAGTCAATATGATGTCCATTCCGTTGAATAGAGGCAACAATTCATCCGGTTTGTGATCATACGCCACATCCATCACCATCCCGATTTGATACGGTGATGAAATAACGGTGGCAGATGCACCGGCATGCTTATGTCGCCAGCTGTCTTTTCCGGGTTTGTCCATTTCAAAACCGTGCACATCGTGTTTAATGGTGCCAACCTTTAGACCTCGACCGATCAGTTCAGGAATCAATTTTTCCAAAAAAGTCGTCTTTCCCGATCCTGAATTGCCGACGACAGAAACAAAAGGGGGGGATGTTTTTTTCTTTGATATTTCCATGGTATTAACTTTGTAAGGTCGTATTATTTTAGCCTTATGAAATTAAGAACTTCCGTAAGGATTTATTTAAAAATGTTGTTAAATATTCTATCATCTGCCATCATACATTCTTTTTTCAAAAGCCGGTATTTTTCCAAAAGCGCTTTCCCTTCTCTGGTCAAACGGCTTCCCGTTTTCTTGTCCGAATGAAGGATTTTGGCATTTAAATGTTTTTCCGTATACTTAATCTTACTCCAAACCGCTTTGTAAGACATTTTCATCATTTTCGCGGCCTGATTAATAGACCCCGCATTTTCAACGTGTTCTAAAATTTTCATTCTCCCTTCGCCGATGATGATGTTGTCATTTTCATCTACAATCCAATGGCTCGATTTTAGCTTAAATGCTACCATTTTTCCTTTCCGAACAAACAGCTATTATTTATTAAGCAAAATGATTAATGGCAGAATAATTGTCCCATTATCATGCTTTTTCTAATTATTTTGCCCCTAATTATTTTGCTTTAAACGGCATGAATTTCAATTTAAGCGCCTAACCAGTCTGAAACTTATATCCCACACCGGCCATTCTAACAATATATTAAAAGTAAAATGTTTCATTAATTGAATAACGTATAATTGACATCCATTTTCTTTGGGTGCAAGAATTTTCTTATTAGGACATAAAATCGTAACATCTTTGACATGAAACGTACATCATTTTACATTATCTGTAAAACAATTCTAAACAAAACGATATCTTGTCTTTGCTTTAACCCCGATGAATTTGACTCTGTGTATCAAATAAAGTAAGATTGATCTGCAATTTGGATGTTTACTTTCTCTATGTTGTTTGCCTCCATAAAACACAAATGGAGACCTTTGAAAAATACTTATTTTTGTTCAATTTCAAGGAAGGTGAAATTTTAACCACATGAATACACTGAGCATTTTAGGGATTGACTCAAGCGAGAGTACTATCCAGACAGGTCATTTTAACACAGCAGTGGAGGATAATAGATGATAATAAAAAGAGATTGGAAGATGACGTTTGTGCTGATTCTTTTGATTGTTTTGTTGGGTGGTTACTATGACAAATTGGGCGTTCAAGCTCGTACAATGGTATTGCCGTTGGCAATTTTTATTGCCGCAGGAATTATAATTGCGCGTTTAAAAAAGCTCGAATATGAAATGACGACCTCCAGGTTGAACGCACGGGAAGCCATCGTTCAAACTTTCAGACTTATAGACCAAAAAGGAAATGAATGCGTTTCAATTTCAACCGACCCCGAAAAACAGTTAATGACGTTCTTCGATGAGAATCACATCCCCCGTGCCACGTTGAATGTATTGGGCAATACGCCGGTTCTGAAGCTCGTGGGAAACAACGGCAGTGTAACCATTGAATTCGATGAAGAAGGCCTGCCGCATTTAAACCTGAAAGATGAAGCAGGTTCGATCATATGGTCCGCTGTGTAAAAGCAATATTTCGGTTTTTTCGATATTCCTAAAGCTCAAAAACTAAAAAGGAATGAAAATATGGACATGAAAATATTCGAGAATATGGAAGCTCCGGAGCTGAAAAAATATCTAAAATTTCTTCTCTGGCATTACCGTGTTGTTGATGCATTCTGGTTTATCCATTTAACAGAACAATTTGATCAACAGACCGCCGAACACATCAACGAAAAGGTGTGGGACCGTGTATCGGCAATGGCCGCTAAAGATCTTGTGGAACGATTTCAAATTCGGGAAAAGGGGCTTAAAGGATTTGTCAAGGCCCAGAAGCTTTTCCCCTGGTGCATTCTTGTGGGATATCAGATCCAGGAATATGACGATGAAGTCATTATTTCCGTTCCCTCCTGCCCGACCCAGGAAGCCAGATTAAAACGTGGTTTGGGTGAATATGTCTGTAAAGAAATGCATCGAAAAGAATTTAGCAGTTTTGCCCGTATTGTTGATGACCGGATAAGGGTTGAGTGCCTTTTCGCACCTCCGGACCCTCATCCTGAAAACATGTTTTGCAAGTGGCGCTTTTATATCGATTCATGAATTTACAGAACCGTTTTGTTCCTTGAAAAACCGATTTCAAACAAACGATAACATTTTCAAAAATCTAAGGTGTTGCAAAGTGACGAATTTAACAGCATAATAACCCTGAGCGGCGCTAATCAATGAAAACCATGTGCCGCCGAAAGGAGAACCGATGTATTTACCAAGGACATATGAAGACTTTATAAAGAAATTTCCGAAAGTTTTAGAGTGTTATCAACAATTGGGAAAGTCATGCCGGGAAGAGGGGCCTTTGGATGAAAAATGCCAGGACCTCGTTAAGCTGGGTATTGCCATCGGCGCCAACTCCAGAGGTGCGGTCATGTCTTCCATTCGAAAGGCTCTGGCGGCCGGCGCAACCCCCGACGAGATTATCCATGCGGTTTTACTGTCCTTAACCACCACAGGATTTCCAAACATGATTGCCGCCCTGGGATGGGCCAACGAAGTGCTCGAAAAACATCAGGCATAACGCCTTGATTTTGAACTGAATATCGCTCTATATCTGCTTGTTTTAAAGCCGGTTATTGCAGTTTCCCGTGCTCCGCCAGATCTTCCAGTCCGCTAAGGTCTTTCAATATTATATTCCGGCCACTGGTATCGATCAAGTGTTGCTGGTTCATTTTTGTCAGAATCCGTGACAGGGTTTCAGGAATGGTACCCAGAAGGCTTGCCAGTTGACCTTTAGAAATATTTAACGTGACAACATCGGTTCGACCCTGTTCTTGACTCAAATATACAAGGTATGAAGCCAACCGTCCTGGAACTTCTTTTAAGGAAAGATTTTCGATCTGAACAGTAAACTGGCGCAGCCGCATGGAAAGTACGCCAAGCATGTTCAGGGCAAGAGAAGGATTTTTGGATATCAGATCAACAAACGCCGTCCTCGGGAAAAACAGGAGGTGGCTTTTAAGGAGGGTCTGTGCATTTGCCGGAAATTTTTTTCCAGAAAAAACCGGAACTTCGCCAAAGGGATTCCCGGGTCCGTAAATATGAAGAATATGTTCTTTGCCTTCAAAGGAAACTTTATAAATTTTTACTTTGCCGTCAGCAACAATATAAAAACCGTTACAGTCGTCGCCTTCTAAAAAAATCGTCTTTCCCTTGTCGCAAAACTTGTCTACTGAAATCTGTCTAACGTCGTTCAACTGCTCTTCGGATAAACCGTTGAAAAGGGGTGCATCTGAAATAATCTGTAGAATTTTTTTCATTATTTTTTCTTTTTTAAAAAAATATCACGCTTTTTTGACTTAAGTCAAGGCACTGGTTGTGTTTATCCTTTATAGTGTGAATCAAAAGCCGGGAAAAAGCTGATAAATCCATTTTGGATACATCGAAACCCTGAATCTTAAAACAATCATTTAATCGAATAAAAAAAGGAGGCCCATTATGTTTTGTTTTCAATGTGAACAAACGGCAAAAGGTGAAGGATGCACAAAAATCGGCGTGTGCGGAAAACAGCCGGATGTTGCAGTCCTACAGGATCTTTTGATTTATGCGGTAAAGGGACTGTCTCAGGTGGCGGTTGAAGGTCGCAAGGTCGGTATCAGGGATACAGCCATCGATCATTTTACCTGTGAAGCTATTTTTTCCACGTTGACCAACGTCGATTTTGATCCCGATCGATTTGTCAACCTCATCCATCAAACCGTTAAATTTAGAGATGAACTCAAGGCAAAAGTCTCGTCAGCCGGTGGCAAGACCGATTTTTCGGACGGGCCCGCAAACTTCACACCGGAGGCAAATCGAGAAAATCTTGTGGCCCAGGGAGAAAAAGTCGGGGTTAAATCTGATCCTGATATTAACCCTGACATTCTTTCTTTAAGAGAGCTTTTGATTTATGGCCTCAAAGGTGTGGCTGCATATGCGGATCATGCAAAGATTCTTGGAAAAACCGATGAAAGGGTTTTTGATTTTATCCATGAAGCCATGGCCGCTACACTGAACAAGGATCTCGGTGCTGACGATTATGTTGGGCTCGTTTTAAAATGCGGTGAAATCAACCTCATTGCCATGGAGATTCTGGATGCGGCAAATACCGGGGCATACGGACATCCGGTACCGACATCCGTTCCTCTGGGTGCTAAAAAAGGCAAGGCAATCCTGGTTTCCGGACACGATCTAAAAGACCTGGAAGACATCCTGAAGCAAAGCCAAGGCAAAGGCATCTATGTGTACACACATGGTGAGATGCTCCCCTGTCATGGATATCCTGAGCTGAAAAAATATGATCACTTTTACGGGCACTACGGCACGGCCTGGCAGAATCAGGCCAAAGAGTTTGATGCGTTTCCGGGGGCAATTTTGATGACCACCAACTGCATTCAGAAACCCAGAGATTCATATAAAGATTATATTTTCACCACCGGTTTGGTGGGTTGGCCCGGAGTCAGCCATATTGCGGACAAAAACTTTGCCCCTGTTATCGAAAAGGCGTTAGAATTGCCCGGATTTACAGAAGATACCCAAGGAAAATCGGTGATGGTCGGATTTGCCAGAAATGCCGTTATGGGTGTTGCGGGCACGGTGATCGAAGCGGTGAAGAACAAGGCAATCCGTCATTTTTTCCTGGTGGGCGGATGCGATGGCGCCAAGGCGGGACGCAATTATTATACGGAGTTTGTGGAAAAAGTACCTGAAGATTGTGTGGTCCTGACCCTTGCCTGCGGCAAATTTCGCTTTTTCGACAAGGATCTTGGAGATATCGGCGGGATTCCGAGACTTCTCGACGTTGGCCAGTGCAACGACGCCTATTCCGCTGTTCAAATTGCATCGGCTCTGGCGAACGCTTTTGAATGCGGGGTGAACGATCTTCCCTTGTCCATGATTCTTTCGTGGTATGAACAGAAAGCATGTGCGATTCTTTTGAGCCTGCTGTCTTTGGGAATCAAAGATATCCGACTGGGTCCGAGTCTTCCGGCTTTTGTTTCGCCGAATATTCTCAATGTTCTGGTGGAAAAGTTCAATATTATGCCGATACAGACACCGGATGAAGATCTGAAAGCGATTTTAGGATAATTATTACTCGACAGAATTCACAAGATGATTAGAGTATGTCTTGTGAATTCTGTTAATCCTGTCAAAAAAAGTTGATCATAGGAGGAAAAAAATGAAATGCCCGGGACAGGACAGCCGGTACTGGAAAGCAGGCGCTATTTTTGAGGCAAAATGTCCGGAATGCGACCATTTGGTAGAGTTTTTCAAGGACGATACCACCCGAAAGTGCCCCAAATGTGAGCACAAGTTCGCCAATCCCAAAATGGATTTCGGATGTGCATCATACTGTCAGTATGCAACAGAGTGCATTGGGGATCTGCCGCCGGAGCTTTTGGCCCAGAAAGAGGACCTTCTAAAAGACCGCATCGCCATAGAGATGAAACGATATTTTAAAAGTGATTTCAAACGGATCGGCCATGCAACCCGGGTGGCTCGGTATGCCGAAAGGATCGGCAAAAACGAGCGGGGCAATCTGGCGGTAATACTGGCCGCCGCGTATCTGCATGACATCGGCATCCATGAAGCAGAAAGAAAGTATAACAGTACGGCCGCAAAATACCAGGAGCAGGAAGGGCCGCCCATTGCAAGATCGATCATGATCAAGCTGGGCGCAAAAGAAGAATTGATCGAAGAGGTTTGTGATATCGTCGGACATCACCATCATCCTCGAGCCGAAGAAACGCTGAATTTCAAGGTGCTGTACGATGCGGATCTCATTACCAACCTTGAAGAAAAACAGAAAGAAAACGCCATGGATACAGACAGAATCTTAAGTATTATTGACAATTCTTTTTTAACCGATACTGGCCGCGAAGAAGCAAAAAAGGTATTATTGAATTAATTTAGCCCATAAAACCAATCACATAAAAGGATTAATTATGAAAGTATTGCGAAAAATAATTGAAATCGATGAGGAACTGTGTGACGGGTGCGGCCAGTGTATCCCCTCTTGTGCCGAAGGCGCCCTTGAAATTGTAGACGGTAAAGCACGAATTATCACCGAAAAACTGTGTGACGGGCTAGGGGCCTGTTTGGGAGAATGTCCTACCGGCGCGCTAAAAGTCATTGAGCGTGAAGCCGATGAATTTGATGAAGAAGCAGTTGAGAAACATTTGACAGAAAAAGAAAAAGAGACCGCTAAAGAAAAACAGCAGATACCCTGCGGATGTCCGTCTACCCAGATCCAAACGTTTGTCCCCATTGAATCTCATCCGGAAACCCGGATTCCACCCGCAATGGGAACCGAGGGCGAATCGGCCCTCTCTCACTGGCCGGTTCAAATACGGCTCATCCCACCCAAAGCGCCGTTTCTCAAAGGCGCGGATCTTTTGGTTCTGGCAGATTGTGCTGCAGTTGCATACTCAAGACTGCAACGTGATTTTATTAAAGGAAAAGTGGTGATGATGGGATGTCCCAAATTCGATGGTGCTGAAGAATATATCGAAAAATTTGCAGAAATTTTCAAAACCGCCGGCATCAAAAGCATCACAACGGTCTATATGGAGGTGCCGTGCTGTTCGGGTTTACCCATGATCGTAAAAAAGGGACTTGAAGCATCCGGTCAAAGCATACCCATGAACGACGTTATCATCAGTACACGTGGGAAACTAATGGAACAAACCAACGCAATGCAAGTCCAGGCTAAATGACCCGGGTAGGTATTGTAAAATATCCTGCAGATTTTTATACCGTATCTGAGGATTTTTTTCAGCATTATTGATGTATATCCACATCAAGCATTTCACCAGGGATACGCTTTTCAGGCAAAATATTATCCTTAATCCAGGTTCTTACTTCCAAAAAGGGATACTTTTCAAGAATACCGAAATACGGCAGTTTCTTTATTTTCAATTTTGAGAAGACAGGCGTATAAATACCACAAAAAAACTTCGTTAAATTTACCTCGGTAAACTGCTCGCCGACAGCTCGCATAAATTCACCGGTAATCGTTTTAAAATCAAAATGGGCGAGAGGCTTTAGTTCGGTCGTGTGTTGCAAAATCGCTTTTCCACTTTTACAAAATGAACAATGCCCGCAGCGTTCTTTTTCAAGATGTTCTCCAAAATATTCGGCAAGCTGTTTGCTGATACATGCATCGCTTTCAAAAAAGCTGACCATGTTGTGAATTCTTTGAATCTCAAGTCCCTCCTTTTGTTTAAACAAGGCATACATTTTTTCAGCCATGACCTCGATATCAAACGCCTGAGTCAAAATGTCGTACACTTCCATTGTCTGCCTGGATTGAAGCTCTATCCAGCCCTTCTCATCAAAGTATTCCAGTGCGGTGAGAATCCGCTGCCGATCCGTACGATAACTGTTAAGGATTGCCTGAATATCAACATATGTCCATATTTTACGGGTATGGCAATGATTCATGACCCCTGTAACAAACTGCCTTCTTTCCCCTTCAAAACTGTGAATAATGTTTGCCGGCGCTGTTTGGTATTTAAATGAATATTCCTCAAAATAGGTCAACTTGGGTCGAATAATTTTTTTCATTGCAAGATAAACCAGTAATGTTTTTAGGGGAAGAATTCTGATATTCAGGTCATTTGAAAGCTTGACTGCTTTGATTTCCCAGATAAAGCCCTTGTTTTCTTTTATGGTCCGGAGCAATTGAACGATCGAATGTTTCTCCGGAGTATCGCCATAAATAAAATTCTCTAAAATATGAATATTGTCCCTGTTGGCTAAAACTTCGCATAAAGCGAGCCTTTTATCTCTCCCGGAGCGTCCGATTTCCTGGCTGTAGTTTTCAATCGATTTGGGCAAATCATAATGAATGATTCTGCGGATATCCTTTTTATCGATTCCCATTCCGAATGCGATGGTTGCAACGATACACGACAAGGTCCCATCCATGAATTTGTTTTGAATCTGTTCCCGCTTTTCGTTTTCCATCCCGGCATGATAAGGGTGCGCATTTATTTGATTTGCGCAAAGAAAATCCGAGACGTCTTCAGCCGTTTTCTGAAGGGTAACATATACAATAGTTGACGCTTTGAGGTTTTCATGGATTCTTTGAAGCACGTAGTTCTTTTTTTCAGGTGCGGCTACCGGCGTTATTTGCAAAAAGAGATTCTCTCGGTAAAACCCGGTAACAAACACATGGTCTTTAAGAATATTGAATTTAGCGCACATGTCGTCAATTACCCGCTCAGTAGCGGTCGCGGTAAGCAACAGCGTTTGTTTTATTTTGAATTCCTTTTGATAATCAGGCAGTTTCAGATATTCCGGTCGAAAATTATGCCCCCACTCAGAGATGCAATGCGCTTCGTCAACAACCAACAGGGTAACGCTCATCTTTTCCAGGTTGGAGCGAAATCGTTCATTTTTAAACCGTTCGACCGAAATCATTAGAATTTTTAATTCGTTATTTTTAGCTCTTGCGATAATCGCATTATATTCGTTTTTTTGAAGGGTTGAATCCAACCGCGCGGCAGGGATATTGCTTTCCAGTAAAAAATCCAGTTGATCTTTCATCAGAGACAAAAGGGGAGATACCACCAGCGTCATGCCGGGCAATAATATTGCCGGCAGTTGATAACAAAGGGATTTGCCGGCACCGGTCGGAAAGATGGCTGCCACGGATTGATGCTCCAAAACTTTCCGGATGACGTCTTCCTGACCCTTTAAAAATGAATTGAACCCAAAATATTTTTGCAGCGGTTTCTTCAGCATGTCCCGACTTGCCTCCCGGATCATCTTATTGTTTTATCGTAAACGACATTAAGCATATCAACAATTAACCGCTTATCAACCTGATAATCACCAATGGAGAAATCTTATGCAATTCCTACGGGAAATACGAAGCTTAATCGTTTGATTAAATTTATTTTATCGCCGGTATGGATTAAAAAACGTTGAAAGATTCTTTTTTGCCTTTTATATTATTATTATTATTAAAGTTTCGCACTTTATTTCTTTAGAGAGACGTTCATATAAACAGCTCAACAATTTGGAGAAGCAATATGAAATCGATTCGCTCTAAATTCTGTTTTTGGTTAATTGCCTCTTTATCTCTTTCCTTGCCAATATTCTCAACTGTCGCCGCCGATCAAAATGAACCGTTGCCGGAACCTTTATCCATGACCGAAGCGATTCACATTGCTGTGGAACAGAATCCGGAAATAAAAGCGGCCCGTTTTCAGATGGATGCTGTAAAATCCAACTCGGTAAAGGCCCAGTCCGGTTTCTACCCCCAGGTTAATTTTATACAATCGTTCAACCGAACCACCAATCCCATGTGGGCTTTTGGCACCAAATTAAATCAAGCTGCCATTACCCAAGGGGACTTTGATCCCGCCAGGCTGAATGATCCGGATGCCATTAACAATTTCGCATCTACGTTCTCTTTGTCGTGGTCTATTTATGAAGGCGGCCGAACCAAAATTGGCTTGGAGCAGGCGAAACAGAGCCTGTCCATTGCATCATTGACGCTTGAACGGACCCGACAAAACGTGATTGCACAAACTGCAGCGGCATATGTCGGGCTTTTACTTGCACAGAAACATATCATGGTTATAAAAAAGGCCCTTGAAACAGCGACCGCCAATCTTAAAATGATTCAATCCCGCTATGACAGCGGTTTTGTGGTAAAAAGTGATCTTTTAAGAGCCAAAGTTCGTATTGCAGACGTAGAACAACAGTACCTTCTCGCGAAAAGCCGGTTCAAAATAGGAGAGGCGATGCTGAACGCTTCCATGGGTACCGGTGACGCCAATCCCTTAAACCCGGTGACACCGCTAACCATCGGTTCCGAAATTAGCGAGACCATCGATAATTGGATCAACATCGCCTTGTCCAAACGCCCCGAAATGGAAAATCTGCGTCTTGAGGAAGAAATTGCTAAAAAAGAGGTCGATAAATCTCGAGCCGGTCATTACCCGGACGTAAATCTGGTTGGAAACTACGAAATTAACTCAGAAGATTTCAGTGATTCCGCGGACAATTATACCCTCGGGGCCGTCGTGCGGGTTAACATCTTCAGCGGAAACCGTATCTCCGAAGAAACCAAAGCAGCAAAATCGATGATGAGCCGGCTTCAGGAAATGCAAAAAAGTATGGCGCTGGGAATAAAAGTCCAAACCCGGGAAGCTTTTCTGAAGGCGAAAAGCGCCAGAGAACGCATACAGGTGGTAAAAATTTCGGTAGACCAGGCTGAAGAAAGTTTGCGGATTGTAAGAAATCGATATAAAAACGGTTTGATAACAATGGTTACCCTTCTGGATGCCGAGGAGGCCCGTCAACAGGCCCATACCAACTATTTCAAGGCGCTTCACGATTACAAGGTGGCTCGCATCGAGCTCGCCCTGGCTTCAGGAACCATAGACACGGATTTTCACTAAACTGGACGGTTTCGGGTTCCCCGATCAACGTTCAAGGTTGTAAATACATTTAACTACAGCTCATTGCGGTCTGTTTATGGACAGCCGCAGTAATCACTCTTCGAGGCGTAGACTCTACGAGCCGGAGGCCCATTCGGTGAACTTATAGGCGTTGCTAAATTCTTTTTAAATCCTTTTAAGTTGGGATGTTGGTGTTGCTGAGCCGTGAACCTTGAACCCTGAACCGTTTAACCTATGTTTTAATAACATATCAAAATGGAGTCCATCATGCAGAAAAACAAACGATTCTTTTATTTCATAATATTTACCTTGGTCGTTCTCTTGATGGGTTGCGGGGAAAAAATAGAACCGGGAAATGTTAAAGCGTCTAAAAAAGAACGTGTAAAGGCAACCGTCGTCTCTGCTAAACTTATCCGTCAACCATCCATTTACGAATCCGTAGGAACCGTCAGCGCCAAAACCGTCAGCACGATTTCCGGCAAACTTATGGGAACCGTAAAAGAGGTTTTTGTCCGGGAAGGAGACAAGGTCAAAAAGGGTGATCGACTTTCAAACATCGACGACCGGCAGGTCTCAGCAATGCTTCGTCAAACAAAAGCTGCCCTTGCTGAAGCCCGACGAGCAGAAATCGCGGCCAGCGCAGGCGCAGAACTCGCGAGAGCCACCTATGCCCGATACCAGAACCTGATGAAAGACGAGTCTGCCAGTCCCCAGGAGTTTGATGAGATCAAATCCAGATACCAACAGGCCCAGGCTGGACTGGCGGCCGCAAAACAGCGCGTCAAACAGGCCGAAGCAAGTTTATCATCGGCGGCTGCAGGTGCCAATGATGCCATTATCGTATCACCCTATGACGGAACCATTCGGGAAAAAATGGTTGATGTAGGAGACCTTGCCTCACCAGGAAAAGCCATGTTTTCAATCGAAAATACAGATAGTTATGTCGTTGACCTGGCGCTGCCCGAACAGTATATCCATACCGTTGGCTTAGACCAAGAAGTGGCGGTCACTGTTTCCGCGCTCAACAACAAAACGTTCACAGGAAGCGTACAGGAAATTTTTCCAGCCGCTGATGCAAAGAGCCGTTCATTTTTAATCAAGGTTAAGCTGCCGGTTGACCCAAGACTTCGATCCGGCATGTTCGCACGGGTTTCAATACCGGTGGGCGAAAGCGGCTTGCTTTTAATTCCTTTAACCGCCGTGATTCATTCCGGACAGTTGACCGGCATTTATGTTGTAGATGATACGCAAACCGCCAAATTTCGACTCATTCGAACCGGCAGAACATTCGGCGAGTCCATAGAAGTCTTATCAGGCATCAAGCAAGGGAATCGCTACATAACCGCTCCTCCACCAACTCTAATCAACGGCATGAAAGTGGAGATTGATTCATGACGCAAAAAACAGGTGCCGCCGGCAAAATTGCACAGTTTTTTATCGATTCCAAATTGACCCCTCTGTTTATTATCGCTGCCATCTTGCTGGGCATCGCATCGGTCATCGCTCTTCCCAGGGAAGAAGAACCCCAGATTATCGTTCCCATGATCGACATCTTTGTAAAAATGCCCGGTGCCAGCGCCAAAGAAGTCGAAGAACGAGTTACAAGCCCCATGGAAAAACTGTTGTGGGAAATTCCGGGCGTTGAATATGTATATTCAACATCCAGCCCGGGTATGTCCATGGCGGTGGTCCGCTTTTACGTGGGACAGGATGAGGAAAAATCCATCGTTCGGCTCCAGTCGAAGCTCATGGCAAACTATGATCTCATTCCCTGGTCTGTTACACCGCCGCTCATTAAACCGCGATATATTGACGACGTTCCGATTCTATCGCTGACATTTTGGGGGGAAGGGTTCGATCATTACACATTGCGACGTGTGGCAGCAGAAGTCGAAAATATGGTCAAACGCGAAAACAATGTTGCCATGACCACCCTTATCGGCGGCGAACGGCGACAGGTTCAAGTTCGGTTTGATCCGATTCGGCTGGCGGCTTACGGCCTTGACCTTGAAGGGGTTGCCATGTCCGTCACCGCTGCAAACCAGGAATCTGAAACCGGCACCTATCCTTCCATCAACGGCCAGGTATTGGTTCACACGGGCGGCTTTTTAAAAACGATAGAGGATGTCAAAAGTGTAGTCGCAGGGGTGCGCAACGGTAAACCCGTTTATCTTCGGGATGTTGCAGACGTCATTGACGGCCCGGAAGAACCGAATCAGTATGTTTTTTTCGGTACCGGTCCGGCCGCTGTAGAAAAAAACACCGCCGACCATATGCCCCCAAAAGGGGTTTTCCCTGCCGTCACCCTCACCGTTTCCAAACGAAAAGGGGCCAATGCCGTCACTGTATCCCATCGCGTGCTGGAACGAATTCACCGTGCAACGGGCAGCGTCATCCCTGACAATATTCATGTCTCCGTCACCCGAAACTATGGGGACACGGCCAAAGAAAAATCGAATGAATTGCTCTTTCACATGATGATCGCCATTGTTTCCGTCACGATTTTGATATGGTTTGTCTTGGGACACCGTGAATCCGGCGTCGTTGCCATTGCCATTCCCGTGACACTCGCTCTGACCATGGCAGTTTTTTTTCTGTACGGGTATACCTTGAACCGGATCACCCTTTTTGCACTGATATTTTCCATCGGAATCCTTGTGGATGACGCCATCGTGATCGTAGAGAATATCGTTCGTCACTTCCGGCTTCCGCAAAATCAAGAGCGTTCCAGGGTCACGGTGGCCGTCGAAGCAGTGGACGAAGTCGGTAATCCCACCATTTTAGCAACATTAGCCGTCATCAGCGCTATTTTACCAATGGCATTTGTCGGCGGACTCATGGGGCCTTACATGAGACCCATTCCGGTGGGAGCATCCGCCGCTATGATCTTTTCATTGATTGTCGCGTTTATTGTTACGCCATGGGCTTCCATGCGATTGATAAAGCACAAACCAACAGCGACAGCCGGTGAACACGGGGAAGAAGACTGGAGCACACGGCTTTATCGACGAATAATGACTCCTTTGATTGAAAATCGATTCTGGCGATGGATTTTTCTGATCAGCGTCATTGTTCTTCTCCTGATTTCATGCGCTATGGTGGGTGTCGGATGGGTTCGGGTCAAAATGCTCCCATTTGACAACAAAAGTGAATTTCAGGTTATTCTCGACATGCCGGAGAGCGCCACATTGGAAGAAACATCAGCTGCTGTTATGGAAATGGGGGATTATCTCAAAACCGTTAATGAAGTCACCGATTATCAGCTCTATGTGGGCACCTCGGCGCCGTTTAACTTTAACGGCCTGGTGCGGCATTATTATCTGAGAAGC
>Ga0224513_10000006_pt1 | contig 60954 bp, 94 predicted proteins | sample SF_May12_sed_USG_5_FD_169109 | JGI IMG/M metagenome (GOLD analysis project Ga0224513, IMG submission 169109) | Sediment microbial communities from San Francisco Bay, California, United States - SF_May12_sed_USGS_21 | ecosystem: Environmental > Aquatic > Marine > Sediment | place: USA... | reverse complement strand
GAGTACCAGCAGTTGCCTCTCTGTGTGAAAAAAACACTTTATTTTTTCTTGGATTTTCAGTTGCCATAGATTTTTCCTCCTATGCCCATTTATTTACTGTTATTATTATTGCGCTTTCTATTTCTATTGTAAATACATTATCTCTACCTGTTTCTGGGTAAGAAAAGGTTGATGTTCCTACCGATATATTTATTATTTGTCCGTTTGAATCAGTATAATAGCTTGATAAGTTTGTCCCATTATACATTTCATCAAGGAATATTTTATTTATTCTTTCCAATGCATCATCAACAGTATTAGACGATGTTTCAGGGTTTACATGTAACGATTCAAATCTGAAATTTAGAATGTAATCATAGTCTGTATTTTGCATTCTTTCATCTGTCGCTCCGCTCTCATCAACCCATATATATATAGCGTTTGGATAGGTATTAGACACCTTCGCCTTTGAAAACAACGCCGTTTTATTTTCGATTAGCTGGATTAGCTTATCATCACCATATAATATAGATGTGTCAGCTTTTAAAAAATCTTTTGCCATTGTTGCTATACCACGTCTGTCTAGTGCCATAATGTTACCACAAATCCCTTACTGTCCCACCGGAATCCTTATACACAAGCTTAGATTGGTCAGAAGAATAATATAATGAATTATTTTCAGCACTTGCATCTGCTATTGTTGGTGGATTTATTGAGCCGTCACCACGAAGTTTCATGCCAGTATCCTGACTTGCATATATTTTGAAAAAATCTTCTACCGGATATGTGTATGTCCCCAACTTTGTTCTTACTATTTTTATATAGTATGCTTCTGTAATATCCCCGTTAGCTTCTGCTTCATCATCTTTAGTCCAATCGCCAGGAGCTGAAAATGAAATATTACCTGAATTTGTTAATCCACTGGTTCCATCAGACGGGAAAAACTGAGTCCAACCACCACCAGCTTTAGAATAATAAAATGTTAATTGTGAATCCTGGCTTCCATTGGTTGCAAGATTAATATTTATTATTTCAAATGTGCTATCATCACCTATCAAAAAGTAATCATTCACCGTAGCGAACAAAGCAACATCATCAGAAGTATTAATAAAAGTATCATCACCATCAGGGCTAGTGATATTAACCCTATCAACAACACTTGCGCTTAGTACTGTGTATCCATAATCAGGATCAGCCGGATCGGATCCTGAAATACTCAAAACGTTATCAAAACCTGGCCCTACACATATTCCACATTTTTTAGCGCTTGAACTGTCGGTTGTTTCTAATCGTATAGCTTGCAAATCAGTGGTACTATCTGCGGAAGTTGCACCAGTTTCATCCAATTGGATCTGCAATGAATGCGAAAGGTCACCTGGTTGTAGATCTCCAACATTATGCTGTATATTTATTGCATTGTTTTGGTCATATCCGTTAGACTCCACTTTCAATAACAACGCATCTATATTATCTGATGCGCTATCTAGCTTTATTTCTGACACGTAATCGCCAGTAAAGTTATAACTATATATCTCAAACTTCCCAGACGAACCTGCTGTTACCTCTGTAATGTCTCCATCGCCAACAACAAAAGTCGGATGTTTGTAAATATAAAATGGTTGGGAAGAAATATCGCCCGACCACCCAAATCCGTTTACCTCTACATTGTCAGCGTCAACATAAGTTTTTATTTCTGCAACCCTGCCAGCATCAGCCCCACCAATTAGAACTATAAAAGAGCCCGTGTCCGCATCGTTCTGTGTAAAATCATCACCTGATGTTTTAGTAAATAATTTTTCATACGTTCCACCAGTGTGGTCATATGAACCAACACCGTTAGTATGGTCAGGAGCCCCCTCACCGTAATTATGACAATATAAACTAATGCCTTGCTCAGACGATACCGTATTTATACCATCAACATTAGTAAGATGCCCTGAGGACCACACTCGAAACAATTCATTGCCTGAGCTATCATCCACACGAAAAGCATCTGTCGTTTGTGTTGCCTCTTCTTTTATTATTAGGCCACCATCTTGCAATGTCAAAGTATCGGTTTGAGTACCATTAACCATGGTCTTTATTTTTAATGTACCGTTAAGATCATTACTACTTACATCAGCCGCAAACGCCTCAATGTCTATATAATCCACCTCTGGTACAGATGGATCATCATTAGTACCACGAAACGTTATCTTGCCACACCCATCATCATCAGCCGGGCTTGCTGTTGTTTTTTCTAACAATAACAATGGGCTTTCAGCATTGTTATTACTATTTTCCAATCTAAAATTATTTTGCGTTGTCGACTCTATATCTACTAAGTATTCAGGGGCGTTTGTGGATCCGATTCTCAACATTGATGATTGCCATTTAAACGTTGTGGCCTGTTGGAAATCACCATACATTACTTGATAAGATTGTGCTGTTGATAGTGACAAAGAATCGATTGTTATAGCCCCGCTAACAATAGTAACATCACTAGTAGCTGACAACGTTGTTACTCTTGCAGCTTTATCCTTCGCTAAAAATAACGATATTTCACCACTGTTGTTCTTACCCCCTGCCATTTTCCATCCAAGATCAGCATCATTAGCTGTCTCGAATCCAAACTGTCTGTTATTTAAGTTAGATAGTGATGCGGTTATAATTTCGTCAATTTTTACATCTTCAGCCATTATTTTAACCCACACAATACTGTTGCTGTAGTCCCATTACCAGTACTACGTAATATCTTTATTAGATACCCTCTCAGCTCTGTACTGCCACCAACAGGGACATACACTGGAATAGTTAAATCATGGTTGTCCTCTTTCAATCTAACCACAACATTACCCGTTCCTGTGACAAGTAGGCCACGTATATGTTTGTGCACGAAAGTATGGTCAGATGATTGTTGTACAACTTCAGACCCAGTGTATGGGTTAGTGAATCTATTTGAATATGTGTCTGGCCCTGCCATAGCTCCTCCTTTTTTTTATATTTCGATTCCAATAGAACAGCCAGTTGCACCGGCCATTTCAGGTTTATTAAAAAATTCTTCTGTGCTGGACAAATATTGTAAAACGTTTGGGGTTTCAAACATTTCATATGGTGACTCTTTAATACTCTTCAAAACTCTCTCTGACAAATCTTTACTATATATATACTGATACTTGAGCTCGCTGTTTGAGTGCGCGTCTAAATCCTGATCATTAAACTGGTACATTGTGTCATAAACGGTAAAAGCGTTCCAACCAGTAGCTAAATAATGGGAATTTGGTGTTTCATGTACTCCATCTACACTAATTACCATATTGTAAATACTTTTTATTACTTGTGTCCGATTCCACAGAAAACTCACCTGATTACCTGTTGTCCAATTTGGAAACGAAGAACTGATATTTTTTATCCAGTGCACCCCAACACTGTCCTCAAGCATGAATATTAATGTGTTACCGGTATTTTTATAAATTCTAAACAACCCGGCTCCAGAGGTCGAATTTCCAAAATATTTCCTAAGAACACCCTCGTCAAATGCACTTTGCGACCTCATTCCACATACAATCGTACCTTTTGCAGAGTTGATTAATTTTTCTCCGGTATTATCTATCACACCATACTTTGCATTCGAATCCGCTTTCGCGCCGTATGGAGTCCATTCAGCATATAGTGAATCAGTTTCGTTCCGGCAGTAATTCGCAACGAGCTTTCCTGTTTTTTCGTGGAACAGATACGAAGCAACAAGCCCGTCCGCATGTGGATGTTCTTTATTAAGATAACAACCGATATTTGCAGGTTTCCCAATCATTTTAAGTATCCGAATTATGAAAACGTGAATAATATCCCTGTGCGTCCAGGTCAAAAGTATTGGTCCCTCCAGGTGTCGCCTGAAACGAAACTCGATAATGTCCAAAACCAGTTTTGAGAGCGTCAATGACATATCTGAATATATCTTCACTTCCGTCATTAGTATACTCTTTTTCATCAATTTTCTGTTCGTCACCATCCCATGTGTTATCTCTACGGGAATAAACAGTCATTAGCACATTATCAGTTCCAGAAGCACCACCAATTTCAACTAATTTTATATCCATTCCAAACTGAACGTTTGCAGTTAGATTTATATCTACACCGTACCGTTCAGTCGCATCAACATCAGTATCGCTACCACTATAGGCATCAGTGGAATAAACTTCTACTTCCCCTGCTACCTGACTACCTTGTGGATATCCTGCCATAATATTTTATCTCCTTTTTACAGTAATTGAATCCCTTGTGACATAATTCTCCTGGCAAATCTTCCTCGCTCAACATTATCTAATTCGCTACCACCGTCAATAAAAGTTATTCCATCTGCAACGTTATTGTTAAAGTATGACAATATATTTGCATACGTTATTGATTTTTGCGACAAATCCACAACATCAAGAGCATTTTCTTTTGTAGTTCTAAATTCTTCTTGCCACATTTGTTCTAACATTACTTTTTGTGCATGAGCGGATATTTCGTTGAACGATAACCCTTGTATTTTACTAATGAACCATTCTTGTCTTACATTCATATTGTTTCCTCCAGTGTTAAGAAGCTGCGCTTAAACCTAAATTTTCTATATATGATAATAGTGTGTTAAATTTACTTGTTATATCTGCAAGGCTACCATCTGCATCTACTATATGTGCTTGCTGTACTATCGGTGTCGCATTGTAAAAACCAATTTTCTGTGTTGCTGATGTCCCTATTTTTGTTCCTGTTGTTGTCCCCAAAACAAAATTTTTACCATCTTGCAATACAATATTTCCATTATTAAAGTAAAAATCTCTCCCCGTTACCGAGTTCAAGTCAGCATCAAAAACCATATGCGTACCGGAGTCTTTTATCCCAGAATCCGCACCGGCTCCCCATTTCATATATAAATCATCTTGGTATAGCTGTACCGTTGCGTTAATTCTTAATAATTGGCTTGAGACTGTTGAATTAAATTCACCATACAACAATGCACTAATCCTGCCATTTGCCTCACTTGACCGCACCTGGTTATCAATAAACAGTTTAGATGAGCCGGTCTCATAGAATCCAGCACTGAATCCCAAAAAAACATTGTATGATGTGCTGTTTCCTATACTATACCCAGCAGTGTAACCAATGCACACGTTTCCTGTTGATGAATATACAGCAGAATTTGCCCCCGCATAAGCACCTATAAAAACATTTCTTGTACCTGTTTGGTTGTATCTTCCTGCATATACCCCCAGGAAAACATTTCTTACTCCAGTTGTGTTTTCGTATCCTGCGGAATAGCCGTGAGCTGTATTTAATTCGGCAAGGTTTTTCCTTAGCGAGTATGCACCGCATGTTGTATTGTAGCTGGAAGAAATGTTATTTCGTTGACATTGCTGCCCAATTGAAACGTTAGCGACACCTGTTTCTAATAAATAGTTGGTTTCGTACCCAATACTAATATTATAATATGATCCGACCGATGAATACATGGAGTAGTTACCAATAGATATATTATTTCCAATTCCGGCCTGTAAGTTATAACAAGATCTATACCCAATAGAAAGATTATCTGGTGATGTGGTAACGCTATAGTTAGAATCATCACCAATACCAATAACACGTTGGCATGTCGTCATATTAAATCCACTTTGAGCACCAATGCCAACATTGGAAGAGCCACCCCCAGCGCCTTGTCGCATAGCATTATACCCAATAGCAATACAAAACACGTTTGCTTCTGGTGCGTACATCGCAAATCTACCAATAGCTACATTTCTATACCCAGTTATATTCTCGTACATTGCCTGGTAAGCAATAGCCACATTTTCATAACCAGTGGTTGTATTGTATAATGTATTAAAAGCTATACCAGTATTATAATTACCTGTCACAACACGCCCTGAATTACCTCCTATAAATGTTCCGCCCTCCCCGGCACCGTCATTTCCAGCACCAGCCCCAACAACAATATTGTTAACTCCATCTGTATGAATAGCTTTTGCGCCATTGATATAATAATAGGCTTTTGAATCAACATATCCTGCATTCAATACAATATTTCCGGTTGTTGCTGTAAAATGTGTTGCAGTAATACCAAAACCGCCAGCATCCCAATTCGCGGCTAGCTCTCTTGCACCACTTGTTAATATGTATTGTGAATGATCATCGTCACTGAGGCCTGTTAAGTTTCCATGATCTGTTACTATCCCTGACACCTGTGTATCTATATAAGTCTTTATAGCGTCTGATGTCTTAAGTATAGTATCGCTACTATCAGCGAAAGTGCCATCTGTGCTAATACCGGTAACGCTTGCACCAGTAGCAAGCGTTAAGCTTTCTGTTCCCTCTATGGTGGTAACTCTTAGTGGTTTATCTTTTCCTAAAAATTTTGTTTGTTCACTACTTGCGTTTTTACCTCCCCACATCTTCCATCCAAGGTCAGTATCATTAACTGACTCACAAGCAATTTCTTTCTTTTTTAAGTTGCTTATTGATGTTGTGCTAATTTCGAAGACTCTTACGGTCTTAGCCATACTATCCTCTGGTATAACGCTTATAGTTTTTTAATATTCCGCTCAAATAATCAGTTGTAGCTTTTGCCATTTGAGCATAGTCTTGTTTTTTTAAAAACAGCCAGGGGAATTTACTTGCATTCCAATGACCACCATACGAAAACCCTTTGTTATTTATCCTAGTTCCGTACTCAAAACCTTTTTTACTTCTCTCCAGTACTTTTAAACTATCTCTCAATTTTCCTGTTCTTACCATTGGCCTATCAGCCACAATAGCTTTACCACGCTTTACAAGGGCTTTCTTTTGCTTAACGGTCGATGGTTTCAGTGGGTCCCATTTCACACCTCTTATAACAGCTTTATCCGGCCTTCTCCCTCTAAACATCTTCATGGTCTGTGCATGGAGCCATCGCTCTAACGTCCTCATTAGCTCACCAGGGTTATTTACTTTCTTCAATAACCGTGCTATAAGGGTTTCAACCTCTTTCGTTTCCATTTCTATTGTAAATGTATCTGCCATAATTATAATATCTTTATAAAAAGCTCTCTTATGCCTGTTCTTTGTGGTGAATTATCCGTTACTATTGTATTAGTTAGCTTATATGTTTCCCCAGACGTTCCACCACTTACCCATACCGTTGCGGTTGTTGCTGTGTTAGAATACGTTTCGACTGTTATACCTGTTATAGCAACCCATGTGCTCGTTGAGATTTCCTCCGATGATTCCAGCCAACCATTCGTTGACCAATCAAATTCGTAATCTAACACCTCACCAGCTCGTTTTGATTTAATAAATCTTGACATTTTATATTATCCTATGGTATTTATTTACAGTGTTGTTTTCATCAACTATTAACTCCCACGATTCTCCATCTGACGGTATATCAATCATTTTTTGATAGTCCCTACTATCATAACCTCTTTCATGCCGTTCAATGTATAACTCTCTTTTCTCATCTTCTATTATTAATGCTCTGTTTTCGTTTTCTATGAATAAGCTTCTGTTTTCGCCTTCTACTTTAAACGATCTTAACTCTGATTCAATTTTTAACGATCTTTTTTCGCCTTCTACCACACTCTGCCTATTGTCTTCAGATACTAAGCTTTTTCTTGATTCTTTTTGAATGTAAAATATTCTACTTTCCCTCTCTACATTTAATTCCCTGGTATCTTTTTGTATTGTGCTTCCTGTCGCACTATTTTCTATATAGTTTTTTCTACCCATGTTAGTAAGTCAAATAGTCTCTCATGTCTTTTCGAAAAGTCCTCATGTAGCTGAGCGTACCCTCAACATTAGATCCGGTAGTTGTCCGAAGATACCAAGCATCAGGGTATTCATTGTCATAGTCCCCACCCTTAGTAATCCAAAAATCATCAACCACAACATAAACACTACTGCCAGCACTTTCTATATGGGCATTTTTGGGTAAGACTCTAGTCCATATACCAGACGTTGTTGTCCTACTACCTATTACCATACATCCATTTGCGTCCAAAGAAACTGTTTGGGTTTGAAATAGAGGAGTTACATTTATAGTACTTAACTCATCTTGATAATTCTTTATAGACTCCTCATACAGATCATTTCCGTCCTCGTCGCGGGAAACAACGCCATTAATCCTACCAAACTCTAATTTAGCAATATTTATCGTATATGAAACTATTTCACTAGGTGCTCTGACAGTGTTATTGCTGGTATCGTAGTTGTCCCACGGGTCGTATTTATTAGATGTCCACGTGTTTACAAAACCAGTCGCCCTATTTACTGCTGTAGTTAAATAATTATTGGTGTTTTCGGCACTGTCGTACAACTCATTTTCTAAAAGGCTTTCGGGTATTATCGGCATTTTGTTTTCCTAAAAAAAAGTCCCAATTTGTTAAGTTGGGACTTTTTATTGTTTACCAAAAAAATGTTAATATATATTTTTATTTAGGCTGCTCCCATGCTCCTAATAGGATATATAGTAGCACTATATGTTACGCTATCAGTTGAACCAAGGACATCAACATTTAGACGTATTTGATTATCATTAGGGTTTATCACTGCAACGGGATAGGTCCCAACACCAGTTGTTCCAAGAGCTACACCAACACCGGTAGCATCACCTATTGCAAGACAAGCACACTGTTCCCAGGTTGTAGTTGCGCCTTTTGTGTTAGATTCAATCCAAAACATCACATTGTCAAAACCACTCTCCTGGTGGATTGCAGTTACAGCTATTTTTACTACAAATATTCCCTTTCCAACCTCCACACCTGTACTATTAGTACTAGACGTAATAGTTGTTGATGCCTGTAAAGCTGTTCCATCAACCCCATCCCACGGAGTGTTAAAATCATTAGATGGTATCCAAGCCATATTTTATCTCCTTTATAGTGTTATCGTTTTTCGTAAATTAGTGTCTTCAATTTTTCTATTTCTCTCTTGTAAAATAGCTAGTGCGTCACCCTCGACTTCGTTTACATATGGAGTTTTCCCGCCAATAGTTATAGTATTATTCGCACCAAAGTATTCATCCGTTGTTATTCCTTGTGTTTGGCCTATCCTTTTATTTATATTTTTAACCTCTTCTGATAAAACCTTAACGTAATTGGTTAATTCTTCAATCTGGCTCAACAACTTATCATATTTTGGCTCTACACTCTCCACAATTGCCTTTTCTACAATTTTCGTCTTTTGTGGTTTTGCGGTAGTTTTTATAACCTTCTTTTTTGGCACAACAGGTTGTCCCAGCTTTTGGCTTGCCTCGTGTTCTAAATTAATTGCCGGTTCATCCATCGTAAACGCATTTTCACTCACTATTACACCCTTTCTTTATGATAAAGATTCTGCTACATATTTTATCATTGTAATACACCTTTTTGACATTGCGGCAGTACCTACAGTATGTTCAAAATCAAACGCCTCAGTAACCGAAACGCCATTCATGTTAATAACTTCCGGCCCTTTAGAGTTGAATCCTGTGAAGTTTTCTTCTCCGTACGTCACTATGTATAGATTTGAAATACTTGAGGTTGTGCTAAGTAGATCATCTCCCTTACCATCAACTAGAGGCACAACTGGTACGTCATCATACATATGTGACCACTTTCCAAACTCAGACATATTGTATCTTAGAGCCTGTGAATCAAAAGCTGCTGCACCTCCAGCACCTCGTGACATGACCTTTATCCTCAGGTCTACTGTCCTCGTACAGTAGATGTATGTCGAGCCAGGTATTTTATTATGTATTGATAGTGCGACATCAAGGTCATTCTGGGTTAAAGTTCCACCAGTACTCGCGTTACCAGTTTCATCACCTGCGTATCTAATTTGAGATTTGTAAATGTCTATGTTATCTATCATATATTGTATACCATAAATACCTACTCCTCCAGCGCCCTCAAACACATCTTTCGTAAACTGATGTGCAAAGCCTTTCACTTGTGATTTCTGTTGTGACGCAACCGTTGATGCTGGGTTGATCCGTTTTAAGTATCGGTCATACTGCACCCTGCCACCATACAATTTTTCATTACTGTTGAAAGGCTGTTCTAACGCCTTTGTTGCTGTGAACTCACCATATATACTACGTGTTGCTGTTGCTGTAGTAGTGTAAGGGAGATCATTAACAATTTTCCAACTTTTTACCGGCCCAGACATTTCCATTGGCATTCTTGCAGTTACATGTGTTGCGTCAGCGTATGTATACACTGCCGAACGCTCTTTGCCTTTTGGCATGCTCTTAGCGACATCAATTAAATTTATATCTGCCATACGTAAAGCTCCTGTTTTGTTTTATTCGTCCCACCCGGCTTCCATATAAGACTTTTCGTCTTTGTAAGTTTCAAACTTACCACCAGAACCCTGCTCAAATCTATTATGATTCTGTCCAGTTCCTATATTTCCGCTAGGTGCTACATAAAATTTGTTGTTTTCGGCAAAATTTGCAATAGTCTTTGCTAAAGTCGATGTCACTAATTCGCCTTCGCTGTTCTTAGTGTAATACTTTTCTTCAGTTGTGCCATCGTCATTTACTTCCAGCTTTGCCCACCCGTCACCAAACAATACATGCATGGCTTGTGCGTTTTTACCGTCAATTATTTTGTGCTTACTCAACTCTGTTGAAATAGCTGTTTTTTGCGCCTGTTTTCTCTCATTTAAAATTGCAACTCTCGATGCTTTTTCGGCTTCAATCCTTTTGTTTTTTTGTGTCTCATTGTCCTCTTTTAGGGCTTTTACTTCTTCAATTATTTGATTCATATCGGCTTTTAATGCTTCTGAGGCTTTTAGTTTTTCTCTTTCTTCTGGAGTAAGTTTTTCTTTTTCAAGGACACTAATCTTTTCCGTTTTTTCCTTATCTGATTTCTCAAATTTTTGGACTTTACTTTCAAGTTCAGCGTTCTTACTCTTGTATTCTTTTTCTTTAACTTCCCACTCTTTCCTTTGAGCAGTCAATTCCTCGTTTGCCTTTTGTACCTTATCTTTTGCCTCTGCTTTATCAAACGCTGCTTCAACAATAGATATAGCAGTACTATCACCGACCTTCACATCCTTCAACGCATCTTTTATTGCTTTATCAAGCGACATCTTATCAAAACTCCTCTATTAAGTTCCCTTATAATAGTTTTGCTCGTTCCTTTGAGCTATACAAAAAAAAGACCCAGTATTGATTTTTCACTATCCTTTGCGAAAAAACGATACTGGGTCTTTTTTATTAGATACCAGATTTATATATTATGTATTTAGTCTAATCTTATTTTACTTTTCCTGTTCTCTTCCTCTTCCATTGGTTCACCATCTTTCCAGTGTACAGTCCTTTTCCCTGTAAAGTTTCTGTGGACCAAATCAATGTTTTTGTTGTTAATATACTCAACTTTTTCCAACTTGTCCTTTAAAGCTGCCATATTCACCTATTACTATTATAATATATATATTTCTGTAAAAAGTCAACAATTATTATATTCTTTTTATTTTTTTCTCTCTATCGTTCATTATTCCAAATGGTTTTTTAAATTTTCCCTTTGGAAACAACACTTTGTCTTCGGGTTCCTTTTGCGTAATTTTTGGTTTACTTTGTTCTTTTTCAAATTCTTTTTTTTCGTTCAAGCTTAGCTTCCTTTCATTTCTTCGTTTTTTGTATAGGTTGATGTGATTTTGCTCTTAACTGCCTCGCTTCTGACGCTGTTGTGAGTACTTGTTTTTTCTCATCCCAATCAAATACTTTTACAGTAGGAAAGAGATCTTCTGCAACCGAATATGGAATTAAATCACACTTGCAATAAGCACCACAAATAGTCCTACCTGATCCTGGCAATCCTATTCTTTCCCACTGGCTTAACAACATAGCTTTTCCAGCTCTTGCCTCACAATCTGGACAAGGTTTGCTTGATATAGTAATCCATTGCCATTGTTCTTTAGGTTTTGCCTGTTTTTTGTACTCCGTTATTTTAGCAGCCGACCTTTCTCTTCTCATTGCAGCAACATTTATTGTTTTTATTCTATTCGCAAATCCCTGTACTATGCCATTACGATCTTTACCGGCAATAATAAGTTGCTTTAACGCTTCTTTATCACTGAAACCCGCAATCTTTTGCCTCGCCTTAAATATCGCTATATCAGCTTTTAATACACCGTGCTCTTTTTGTAGCTCCATAAGCGATACTGATAATCTTCTCTGTGCCTGTCTCTCGCTCGCCTGGCTAATCAATCTGAGTTGCCGTTGAGTAATGTCCCGTTTTTCTGAGTCAGATAAATATCTCTCTAATGATTTTGTTGCCAATAGCCTACCCTTGATATTCGCGCTTTTAACATACCCCTTTAGGGCAACAGATAGAGCGGTAATCATATCCTTTAGTTTTTTTGGATCAGTATACAAGGATGGTGTTACCGCATATGCATCTATTACTTTTTGGACAGGATTTCTACCATCAACGGCCTTCATACTCTTTTCGAGGTTTGAAAGGTCAGATAGTTCTTCTTGTAGAAGTTCTATTGTCTGGTATTCTTTTCCTATTGGCATCTATTCCCATTCCTCCAATATTTACCCACTTTTGTACTCATAATATTAATCATCATCCGGAATATTAGCAACTTTTCTGCAAACCTTAATTGCATTGCCAATAACAATATCATCCCACTTTGTGTCAGATTTTTTGATTTGATCCTCTAGTACATCCAGCATTGCGTCAATTGCTTTTTTAGCACTTTCAGTGTTCATGGCCGCTAAAACTAATGGTAATACCGCAAATAATTGTTTGAACATAAGTCCTCCTATGTTTAGTTTATATTATTAATATAACCTTATTGGTTAGTTTTCTCCAATAAAGTTCTTACTTCTATGCTGTGTCATGTCACGCTTTCCTAGACTGCTCTGATCACCTATGTGCTGCACTAAACTCTGTCCGGTCTTCCCAACATCCCAACCTATCATATGAGATCTCTCACATATTTTATAGTCTACCAGGTTACGTACTCTTTTTTCCGTTCTCTCGTTCTTTGGAACCATGGTGTCCATTTGGTCATTTATGCTATATCTTTCTACATACCGTCTCCAGAATTCAGTTTTGATTATCCAGGCAACACCTCCAGGATGGCCCGTAGGCATAAGGTAATATTTTTCGTTTGAAGCACCAATTCGGTTATAGAGGCACAGAATGCCAATTCTTTGAATAGTTGAGCATATCACATTCCCAAAATACGGCCCTTCCATCTTCTCAATATCACTATCAATGTTTTCAAATATCTTTATTCCTTTTTCCAGCCAGTTTTTTGAGAAAATAACATCATCTTGTAAAAACACAATATATTTAGAGTGAGAATATTCATTACACATGTAATCAATCGCGTATATTGTGTTCAACGTTGGGCCAAGATTTTCATGCCGGTATTTTATATGGTACTGCCATGATTTGCTCAGTAAGAATTGTAATTTTGGCACATGTATTGAATGATCATCAAAAATATGCAGATCTGTAAGATCCGCGTTCGTTTTTTCAAGGCTATTAATAGATTTAACAAAATACAAATACCGCTTATCGTTAAACTGTTTTAACTCTGGATCACTAGTTGTTATGAAAATTGGGATTGACACTATGTTACCTCAACTTTTTCCTTATCGATATAATCTATGAATATCTCTATTTCTGAATAACTCTCTGTATACCTGAAAACATACTTTTTATATTCTATCTTTGATAAGCCATTTTTAAATTCAATGTATTTATTTAAACCAAGTTTTAACTTATTTGGCTTTTTATCACATTGAGATATGATATTATCAATTTCTTGCACTATAGCCATTTTATAACTTCCCTTTCAACTTGGCTAATTCCTGGCTGCCAAGTCGGTATAAACTTACACTCCGTTCCAAAAGGATTCCAAATATCCTTATAACGTTTTTCGTTATTCATAATACCTACCGTTTTTTTATCACTCCATACTATATGCTTTAGACCACACAGAGAGGCAAGATGCATTGGGCCAGAAGAAGGGCCAATAATCATCTTACTTGAAGCCATTGTATCTGCTAACTTAGATAGTTGCACGTCTCTATTATCTATCGTTCCAGGTATCCAAAGAGCGTCTTCTCTTGTGCCTATGCTTGCCATATTATAATTTTTTAATAACTCAACTAAAGACACCCAATTTTCTCGACACCAATTACGATATCCCGTATTCATATTTTTAGAATATCGCGCGTGGATTAATATATCGTAACCCAATTCTTTTTTGCGGTTGCCATATTTTATGAATTTCTGATATTCAGATAAACATATTTTTCTGGAAGGAATTATACAATTATCATTACTCATTGGGTATACACGTCCGTTTGTGTACCACATGTTTCTTGACTTAATTTCAAGCGGAAAATCCACAAATTCAGTAGCAAAATCTTTATACAAAAACCTATGTGACATCTCACATCCTATGATTACTTTATCATAATCATTCGCGATATACCCTATATTTGCTTGCCATCGCATAAGTTCCCACCCAAATTCTCCAGCAAAAAATCCTGCTCTTAGTTCTTTCATTCTATCCCCATTAATTTTCTAAGATGTTCAGCAGCTACCGGTACTGATAAATTTTTCTGGTAATAATTATTTATAAATAATGACCATGTACCATCCACCAAACTTTCCGTATCGTAAATTTTCCCATTTACTAACTTTACCTTTTCCCAAAATTCCATATCGTTACTTCTTGTTACGCGATATTTCTCAAACCAAAGATTAACTATATCTGAGACAACCAATGGCAATCCACACGCTGTCATCTCAGGAATTATTCTAGGGCAGCTATCGATTTTGTTGAAATACGGAACAATACCAATCTTGCATTTTGATATCCATGTAGGCATATCAATCCTATCCACAAGCTTACAAGTAACATTACTTGGTGGGTTATGCCTTCCATCACTTCCAAGATGAAGGACGTTAATGTCCCTCGGTACCGTATCATACACCCACTGCACACCCTTAAAATGTGCTTGTGGGTCTTTTGCTATGAAACACACATCATATTCTTTTTCACACGGGATTGGCATAAAGTGTCTTGCTGCTGGTTTTATGAACAATTTCACATTTGCTTTTGGATATTTTGACAAAACTTCTTTTTGTTGATATTCTGAGTCTACCAAAATTAGATTATATTTTATATTAGGCTCTGGCATATACCGCTTTCCTGCCCCGTATCTTATTAGATATATATTAGGATAATACTTATTACAGTTTTTTAACAACGGCAGGTATTCCACGAACCCCCCACGAACAAATATGTAATTAAGATTAGGAAAACAATGTAGTTTTGAAATATTTTTTTTTGAATGAATTAATGGGGGATGTCCTTCGTTTTCACCTAAGTTTACTGTTATGGGATGTTTTATTTCTTTGCCATAGAACGCAATATCACACATACTATTTTTGTCTTTGCAGATTTCATGAAATAAATTCATCCACATATCTGCATTGTTTTTTTGTGGGTTTAAAACATCATCATCCCATCGCCCCCTAAAAAACAGCCATTTGGTCATTTTTCCCACCAAGTAATATTTTTTGCATTCTGATTGTTTTTTGATACCTTCTCAGGTTCAACAGCATTCCACTTGATAAGACCTTGTTCTTCTCTCCACTCCCTACCAATATCCTGGCAACACCATTCTGAACAATAATCCTTGAGTCCCTTTTTTTGTATTCTGGTTAATATTTTATCCAACTTTTTATTACCTTGCCCTATTCTTAATTGTTTTTCCGGATCTTTGTCTGTCTTCATGTGTTCAGCGAGTTCACGTACTACATTACCACGCCATAATGAAGGTTGCAAGGCAACTTTCCATAATCTATTTAGATGAGGTGCGTTTTTCTTTGGGAACCTCATATAGTCAAAATCTTCGTTGTTCATTCTTTCTATACATTCATTAAGATCAATATCCTTTATAAATTCCCAATCATCCTCAAGATGAAATACATAGTCCGATTTTGTATTTACCCACAACCTCTTTACCGCAGCTGAAAAATTAAAACCATCTGTGACTATGAAAGACTTACAGTTTTTTTTAAATATTTGCGCAGCCATACCACAAATAACACCAATATCATTGATACATTGTTCTCTTTTACCGTGGTCTTTGTATTTTGGCACACAATCTATGTTAATGCATAAGTTTATACCACCAACATAAGTAATATGTTTAAAAAAGCTTACAATAGTCCGTTTTAATATTTCTGGTCTTAACGTTGCTACAATACACAAGTCTATATTACTTTTCTCCATTCAATAACCTTTCCACTTTCACAATATCCTCTGGTACATCAACGGATTGATATTTCCCATCCACTTTCATCATATATACATCGTCACAATAATCTAGTATCCTTAAAATTTCAACATCTTCACCAAATTCTAGAGTTCCAACTTTTTTCCCCTCACCATACAATTCAAGCAAGTTGTCTTTTTTAAACATATAGAGACACACTTGTTTTTTGTAATCAGCCCCCTTTGATGGTACCATTTCACGCGAGGCATACAATAACTCATTTGCTTTTTTAGTTATTATTTTTATTGTATTTCTGTTGTTTATTTGGTCTTTGGTTAAAATGCGTTGATAGCAATTTAAAACAGGCTTACGTTTTCCGTACATTCTTTGCAAATCTCTGAAATCGACAAGAGGCTCATCTCCCTGAACATTAATGATATATTCACTATCAAGAAACTTAGCAGCATATGCAACCCTGTCCATCCCAGTATGAAACACTTGATCTTTTCTTGTCATGATTACCTTAAAACCTGACTTAGTAACACAATTAGATATCCTATCATCATCTGTAACTACATACACAACATCTTTTCCAAAAGCTGGTGCACATCCATCAGCTACGTGCAAAATCATTTCTTTACCGTTTATTTTAGCTAATGGTTTTCCAGGGAATCTGCTACTTCCCCATCTTGCAGGAATAATTATTGACACATTACTCATTTATTATATTCTCCATATATCTCTTATCAAAAGAGATCTTTTTGTAGTTATCAATTTCCCCAAGTATTTTTATTATATCAAATCGCCCATACTTACGCAACCCCTTAAGGTATACCGCATAATTCGGGTGAATGTTGTTTTTCGCACAATAATGATACTCGTAGCAATAACCGCACTGTGCTTTCTTTTTAATTTTTTCTATATCTTTTAAGCATTCGTATAACTTGCGATCAAGCGTACCATCCCTATCCATTAAGACTTGGATTGTATCAAGATTTCCAGCGCCACGCCCAAGACCTGCTATTGACGAATCTATAATATCTGCATCAGCTTCTTTCCAATAAGAAAAAGCCATACCTGTATTATTGTGTGGGTGAATACCAACCTCAACAGGCCGATAGCTTACCATTATTTCCGGCGCTACTAGTTTGTTGCCGAAGACACTACCAAACGAATCAGCGAAGTATAGATATGATAAATGATTAAATATTTCATCAAACATCATATTGTATATGTCCTGCCACTGTTTGGTTGTTAAAAGTGTGGCTTTCATTATGTTTATTGTTGTTTTATACCCTTTTTGTTTCAATACCAATGTTGCTTTAATCGCCGCGTTTAGGTTATTTATTGTGCACGCCACCCTTACATATTCTATAGGAGATACTTTTTTTTCATCAAAATGTATATCTAATTGTTCCTGACTAAACATGTCACCACACATATAATCTTTGATATCAATCATAATTGCGATTTTATTAAAGTGTCTTTCTTCAAAAATATTTCTAATAAATTCATCACCACAATATTCATATCCATTCTTTTTCGGCCTACGATATCCTATTTCTATGATGTCTACATGAGGATATAAGGCATCGACAACCTGTGCCGGAACATTATAATTCCAAACCCAATTGTTGCAGTACCCACCGTCTCTAAGTGTACAATCTAATATCTTCATAAAATATTATCACAATAGAATTTTTTAAAAACGGTTGGTGTTAGTATCCTGAATTTAACACCCTCTTTTTTCATCCTAAGCATATTAGCACACATAACTTTGTCTTTTGTTTTACAATATTCCTTATTATCAGTATCGGTACTTCCGACTCCGTAACAATGTTGATTACCGTTATACTTTAGGCTATACCCATCCATTCCAACAACATCTATTGTGCCATGATTGTTATCGTTGGCGTATTGTATAGCCCTAATACCTGCCGTTCTCCATCTTTCGATTTCATCATGAATAAGTATAATATCATCTGCTGCGTATGTGCTCCCAAACCCATACAACTTTTTTTCTAGAATTTTCTCATAGAGGCTATTACTAAATATCAATTTTGTGCTATCACCGGAATAAAAGCTTCTAAATCTTCGGTAATTTGTCCACATATGATAGTCAAGTTTAAACAAGTGTGCTACATTGTTTATTCCAATTACTATAGGGTGAATACGGTTAATATAACTCTGGATTCGTTTTCTATATTCCATTATCGTTGAACCTGCGCATATTATGAGATAATTTTGCATAATTTTACCCTTTGCTTGATTCCCAGATATAGACATATCGATAATCTTCGGTGCCCTTCAAAAATTTCGTGGCCCTTACTATACTTATTATTTATCACAGGTGATCCAAGAATTATAGGAAAGCCTTTTTTTTCATCAAATCCATTAACAGAGATATCATTATACATTTTCTGAAACTTGAGAATATTGTTTGTGACCCACACCTCAGATCTGCCGTATAGCTTAAACAACCTATTATATTTGTCAAGTTTTTTGTACATGAGATATTCCCAGAAAGGCCCGTTTTTTATATCTAAAGACTCTCCGCAAGCTTCACGCCAAAACTTGTATCTATCAGGGTTGTACTGACAACTTATAGTTTCTATTGGCACCTCTACCATGCCTACAGTTTTTAATTTTAATGTTTTTATATATTTTGCAAAATTCATCTTGGTTTATCGCTTAATAACTTTTCAATACTTCCTAACCTATTGTATAAATTTACTAATATAGTATACCGCATATTATCACTAATAGGTTGTTCGCCGCTGCCGTTGCAGTTATAGCAAAAATGATATCGCAAATTACATTCAACCCCTTTATTATCACATCCTCTAATTTCTTTACCGTCATGAGGTGCTTTTGTTGCTTTTTCTATTTCCATTTCTGTTTTTTTTATTTTCAACAACTGAGGGCTTTTGTACTCACCATTATCATCTTTATCATTATCATCATATATTGCCCATGCCATAATACCAACGCCATCACAGTTGTCACACTTCGTTATATTAACCATCATTACTCCTACTATATTTTACATTTTTTCACTGTTTATAATTTCTACAATATTGATTCAATATTATATTTCTACCTCTTATAACACTACAATCCCAATAAGACACAATTCCTTTAATATAATAATACTCATCACGGATTTTATGTATCTTGCAGCAATATTTAGAACTATAATGAATAGACTTAGTGTCTTTATCAATATATAAATTTTTACACTTCAGACAAACCTCTGCTGGTTTATCTAATATAAATTTTATTAGTGCTGTTGTTATATCAAGGATTCTCATATTCGAAACCTCTTGTATGTTTTTCTAAATGGCATTACATTTATTTTTATTTTTGAATGGCGAGTTTTCCATATTGTATAGGCTAAACTGATCATATCTCTTTCGGTTCCACTAATATACTCATTCCACCATAATCCACAAAAATCTCTAACCGTTTCATTATCCCTTCGAATCATTATACCAGGTGCCCACAAACCGTACTCCTTCGGAAACCCTTGATTAATGTATCGGCTCAACTGTAGCTGTATATTCTCCCATTTTTCTATGTTTGTCCTTGTAAGGAAGGTTGACTCTTTATATAAACAATTCCTTTTAGGGTGAGACATAATTGCCATATCATACCCATCAAGATATTTTTCCACATAATAATCCAAATTATTAACAGGCCGAAATTTAGCATCCATATATATAGAAACACCGTTAAATACAACTGCGATCTTGGAAACCCTGGATCGTCTTCTGCTACTATCCTGGGTTTGTTGTAGAGCTCTGGTCTCCCATACATCCGACTTAAAAGACTGGTCTGTATAGCATACATATTGCCACCCATGGCAAACCTTTTCAGGTTCTCTTAGCTTGTAGCCTTTCCCGGCTATCACTGTGTATACTGTTTTAAGACTCATGCTTGCTCTTTTTTACTCTTTTCCTGTGTTGTCTTTTGGAATAGCTATTTTCATAGCCATTATTTTCTTCATACCATTTCTGACTATAATTTTCTTTATATTCTATCAGTTTTTTATCCATTCTTTTAACCATCTTATGAATTTCTGTTATTTTATCTTTCAACTGCTTTCTAATGCCCTTTTTGATCCGTTCGTCACAAATAATATCATTCGTTTCCCTTATCACCTCACATACAGTACGCATTTTATTTGTATACAATAGATTGGGTTTTTTATTTTCCATCAGGGAAAGCCTTTCTCAAATAACTATAAGTAGTAAATATAAAATACCACGCAAAAAAACCTAACATTGGTGTCATCTCAAACGGTATACCCCACCACCACCAATGATCTGAAAACAAACCTGATTCAGGGTTATACCACCACTGCTTAGTAATGGGGGTAGCAAAAATTTCCCAAATTACATTAGTTGGAACTACAATAATCCCAGTACGAATAAAATGTGGGACATTTAAATCGCCATCAATATAGAGTAATGCCAAAAAAGAAGGGATACCAAAAAGTATAGAGCTAAACGTGCCAGACCAACCGAAGAAAACTATACCAACAATTATTGCTATGCCCAAAACAAAAAAGTTCGTTACCTTAATAGTGTGATGGCTACAATAACTACAATCATCTAACCCAAAGACTTTCTCATATGGTTTTTTTAGTGGATCAATTACAATCATAGTAAGGAAGAAAAATCCTGTAACAGCATAAAACGCCCAATCAACGGCAGGAATACCACAGATCAATATACCAAAAGTCTCACCAGTACCAAAATCCCAGGCATGAACAACGCCATTTTTGTAATGAAAAAAATTCCATTCCCATCCAACCACAGTACCTATTATCATTGTTAATACAAAAGCTTTTTTGTCCATTAGCACCCTCTAATTACCCATATAAGAATCGTTGCCAAAGCCATGGCAATAACAGTCCATTTATATATTCCTCGCCTATTTTTTCTCATATTCATACACTTTTTTCCTTTCTTTTATATTTCCCCCTACCTTGTCCTCTATAAGAAGCTTAATAATATCATCCTTAAATGTCTTAATACTTCTGTCTTGTGTTACCCATATTCCACCAAAAAAAGTGAACAGCATAATAAATATTCCTACTAAAAATTTCCAAAGATCATTCTTATACTTTACTATAAAGTTTTCCATTGTAAGTAGTACCGTGCTTACTTTGGTATCGGTTGCCATCATAGTTTTTTTTATCTCCATCCTATCCGTTGTCGCTTCCTTCATACCTGTCTTTATATCGGTGATATCAACCTTAACCCCTTTTATTTCGTCCTCTAGTATCTGTATCTTGGCACAATTTAAAACAGCTCTGTTTTCAGTCTTATTCACGGCTGCGTACAACCGCGTGAACTCCTTTTGCGCCGTGATATCAATCTTTAGATCTTCAACTTCTTCTTGAAGTTCTTTTACTTTATCTTCGTTTTCCACTTACTCAATCCACCATTTTCTTTTAACGTGTTTTTTAACAATAGTTAATCCGTAGTAAAAAGGTAAATTTATATATTGTAGACTGTCATCACTCTTTAGGTATTCCTGTATTCTCCACGCATCTTTACAATGTGGTGCCGATTCCTCATCAGGTGCATAAGTGTCGTGTAGTATTATTATACCCTCATCAGCAATTACACTTAACGCGTGACAAGTGTCCGCTACAACGTTTTTGATAGCATGATTCGCATCGATAAATATAAGGTTAAACTTAATATTCCTGGGTTGCTCAAAAAAAACATCAGTATTAACACACTTCATAACACACAATGTTTTTACACTTACATTTAGCAATGCCTCAAAATTTACATCAACCGCATAAGACTTTTCAAAATATGGTGCTATACGATTGAAACACCTGGCTTTTGCTATTCCCAACTCAAGGTATCTTTGATTATTACCCGCTGCCTTAATTCCCTTTGCGATTTCTTCTATTATTGGTATGTGTGCTGTTTTACTGTATTTCATCATTAACATACCTTTCCCATGCGTTTATAAATTCATTATATTTTTCTTCATAATACTTCTTTCCCACATTGGTAATTTTCGGCATTTCGGTATTATCGTAACCATCCTCATCTATCCAATGTTCGTAATGGGCATATTCTTCGTTGATATCCTCTTGTATAATTAGATCACTATTACACAATTGCATTTTTATAAAAATTTTTAAATACAATTTCATATCTACATTCCACTGGCCGCTTTTGTTTAGGATTTGCATCTTACCAATACTAATAATATTACCCAAATCAACATAATCGCCAGTAAAAAGTTTGTAAATTCTATCCATTATATTGTGAAACCATGCTCCTTTTGCATGTACATATCTATCCTACTTTTCCACACTTTGCCACGGTTAGAGTTAAAGGCAAAACTCCGTGAAGCTTGCATGTGTGTACCAAACAATTTCCAGTTCAAATGCCATTCGCACATGTGTTCGTTCTTATCACCCTTGAAACAGAATTCTTTCTGCCTCCTATCTTTAAACGGCAATATTGATTCTTTGTCAACTCCAAGAACCCTTTTTAAACAACAATAATGTAAATCAGCATCTCGTAGTAGCTTCGGGATCCTCCAGCCAGTATCGCATTTTATATATTCTCCAAGTTCTATTTTGTACACATCTGCTTCTTCCGGAGTGCATATTCTATCTTTCGCACACATTTCTTTTCCGTTTTTTAGCATAGGAGTAAAATCTAATTTCATTTTGTCTAGTATAACAGGATGAAAAGCAAAAAACATTACCGAGGGAACACCTCTTTTATTTTCCCACCCAAAGATATCATATTGCTTCAACATTTCTAGTACTTCCACATCCCAATGCTTATATGTAATACACGTATCTGCATCCATTATAATATGACATCCTGTGCTATGCTCAATTTCTTCAATGGATCTGTGGATACACTTTGCGTGGCTATAACTACTAGAAACTTCATGGGCATTAACATCTGCCATATGCTCCCATCCAATGGGGATGCGCTCGGTTTTCTTGTACTGAGTGTGATTTATTGTCCGGTAACATTCGTAAAAGATTTCATGTTGCCCACTCTTAAGCCTGTCACAATGTTTTTTAAGATTCTCAGCATAGGCCGCTGAGTTGTGGCCTATATATGTGTGTATCGTTATTTGCATTTATACTCCATTAGCCACTTTAGAGGGTTTACGTCTGGCCTTATCACCCACGATAAGAAATTAGACTTTTTTAGGCTTTCTATGCACTTCTTGGCATATATCTTTTGATCTCTATCCATCTTATGTTTATGCTTCCGATACATTTCCTTCTCTCGCCGTATTAGGTCTACCGGGCTAATATATGGACTGTTTTCTATCCATTTTTTCCCTATATCCTTCACAATAATACAGCTTCTATCAAAATTGTTTTTTGGGTAAGGAATAATATACTTTTCTATCTCTCTTTTTTTCCCAGGGTGTTTCTTACTATCACAAGTTTTGCGATTCGGAACGAACACACTAAATTTATTATTATTGTTTTTATGTATCTGTGATTCTGGGTTTTCTATTTTGTTCATTCCGTTTGATACTGGCTTATACCATCTTCTGTGTAGCAATGATGGACTTGTGCAACAAGTAGGATAAACATAACTATACGCACGAAAAACTATTTGGTATAATGTTTTTATCGCAGTAAACTTCTTAATCAAATGATTCACACTAATCGGCCTTAGTAATTCCCAATCATCCTCAATGTTAAGAATTATATCTGACTGTGCCTTACTCCATAACCATTTGTAGGCCGCTGCATAATTTGGTGTTTTTGGGGCTCTGACAATGACATTTCCAAAATGTTTTTTTGCGGTTTCGATAGTGGCGCTAATCATTTGGTTAATATACTTGCACTGTCTTTCATTACTAGCCGGTAATGGATCTATGTTGATATAACAATCACATTCCGTAAAATCTACCCCAATAAGATACTTTTGAAATGAAGAGTAGCACCTATCCAATATGTCAGGTCTAGGCATTGCGGTTGTTGTGATATCAATCTGCATCTTTTTTATTATCCTGGCCGACTTGACAAAACTTTTCTATATAATTAATAATATCAATTGGTCTAAATCTTAAAACCTTTTCCTCCATTGTCAAATTCACCGTGACGTTTTCGGCAACTCCTACCATTAGTGCTTGTGAAATATTTTGTTGTATTGTACTTCCTTCTCTGCCGACAATACTAACTTCAACAACATCAATTGTTTTTGGAGTGAAACTCTGATCTATCATATCGTACCGTACCTTTCTTATAATAATGTTTTTAATGCTTTAATAGCAGTTTCCATAAAAAGAAAGCCAATTTCCGTTTCTATGTTCTTTCATTGTTTTATCTATATTTTTTTCATAACATTCGTATTGTTCTACACCACCATCTTTGAGTACAATAATTTTTTCTTCCGCATCACCAAACAAATTAAAGATTTTTTCAATATCAAACGTTGATGTATAATATTTTTTTTTTGGCTCGAACCACGTAGATAAGTTATCATTATACCCCCAACGAAACATGGTGATATAATATTTTTTTCCAATATTATTTATGCCACTTATTGTTCTTGTTATATCAGGTGTATGCTCTATAACCCCACACATATATATAAGATCATACTCAAAATATTTTTCATCACAATTCACCATATCACATTTTCTAGTTTTTAGCCCTAATTGCTTAGCATGAGACAAAAACAAATCTGATGTATCCATAACAGTATAATCAACAACATCCATCAACGCACACGCCTCTATACACTCTCCAGCGCCTATTTCCAATACCGATCTTATTGCCCCACAATTGTCCTTCACGTAATTAATAAACAATTGGCGTGCCAAATGATTTCTATTAGCGTTTATCCAAGGGATATTACCTATTTTGTACTTATTCCACTTTTCCGTATATTCAGCCACTAATCCCACCCCTAAAAAGATATCTGAGTAAACAATACTTTTATCTTCAGCACTCAACAATTCGCCAACCAATTTCACAGAATCCATACACTCTTCCTGGTCTATTGTGGATTCTGTTTCTTGGTAATGTTTTTCTATTAAAGCCACTGCAATTTCTTTTTCTTTTGCCAGCACAAAATACTGCGTTTTATTGCTGTACGTAATTTTCCACAGCTTCTTATCCACTAATTGTTCCTTTTTTCACTATTCTATTAGCTGATTTGAGATGTTTTATATACACGCCAGGAATATCAGAAGTATCCGGGCGACTATCCAAAGCATTGAATCTTTTGCATGGGAAAGCCCTAACATTGTACCCCCCATGTATTACAAGAGCAGATAAAAAAACCTGATCACACCACCACGCATGATTTGTTCGATAGTGCCGTTTCCCATCTCGCCGCTTCGGATCTTCCAAGGTCTTCCATATTTGGTCATACTGAGGAAGGTCTATATGTCCACCGTCTTTAATACACTTGTGCGCTATCCCAAGCATGCTTTTTGTGTCTTGATGATTCTTTAAGAAAATTACACCACCGTTAACTTTAGACCTAAGGTAGTTGTGTTGTGGGTAACCCTCAGTTGTTGTAACGCCAAACACAAAATCATTACCAAACACAACCTTCGACCAATCGCTTATAAAGAAAGTGTCAAAATCACACATTGTAACATAATCATATTCCCTATAATTCCACGCCATGTAATAGAATTTTAAACTTTGATTCATCGTGTTCCACTGGTTCTGGTCTACAGGCCTCACATCTATTTCGTGATGTGCGCAAACTCGCCTACTATACTCACACAACCCTGTTTCATCTGGGGTGTATAATAAAAAGTCAGCATGAACCCTTTTTCTTGTCTCAAGGAAAAGCTTCCCATTGGGGAAGTACATTTCGTCTGCCATTGTTATTACTAAATGCTTCAACGCACAATCCTTATAGGAATTTTTTGATTGCTAATATATATAACATACTCACCGTTTACGTATTCTATCACACAACAATCATCTATGCTGCCTTGGTCGATTCTAACTGATTCGAATTCACCTATCACTCTATACGGTGGAGTATTAAAACCTTTTATTGTTACATTCATTCTAATCCAAACAATATTGATTCATAAGATTTTTCTAAACTATAATTATTTTTAGCGTACTCTCTCACACTTTCCGACCTCTCCATAGTCCAAGTAGATAGCTTATCCTCAACAACTGCGGAAACAATATGCTTATCAACAATTCCGGTAAAGTTACCACTATACACACGATTTGGGCTACCTTTGAACAAATACACAACTGGCACCCCGCACATGGTCATTTCAAGAAAGCTTTGTGGAAATCCTTCCGCTGGATGTTCTGAAAGAATTACACCCATTTTAGCCAAAGGGATATGTTTTCTTACATCTTCCATAGAAAAGAAAGGAGTATAGCATACTTGATGCTTTTTATTTATCTGTTTATCACGGAACTTATCACCACCAATCCACAGTATACTATACTCCTTGTCAGTTTGTTGCATGTTTTTTAGGAAAAACAACTCATTTTTGTCTCCGCGAGAACCCATTATTAAGAGGTCATATATTTTATTATTACTTGGCTTCCAATATGTAGGGTTTTTGCCTTTTACCCAAAGTTTTCCGTTGTTTTTTATCCTGCTTGGTAAATCGACCAACGATATATCGCATTTTGAATTATACATATCATATGAACAACACGAATAATACACTTTTTTATTTGGAATTAAGTTTAACACGCTATCTTTATTCAAATCATGTTTTACACTCCAAATTACTGCATCGGGAAAACTTTTTAAATAATCAATTAATGTTTTCTTTGATATAAAGCACTTTTCCCATTTCTTGCTTATTTTCTGTGGGGCAAGATAAATTATTTCACCAAACGTTTGCGCCATCTCACGATACATGCACGTTGCGCCACCGTCTATCATGCGCTGTTGTTTCCAGTTTGTTGTAGTTTGGAATCTACCGTATAAAATTATTAATTTAGGATATTTCATTAATTTCCTATCTCAGGAGACAAATCATCACCATCTAATATTTCTTCTTTCATCTTTTGTGCTGCTTTTATTATTGATATTTCTTTTGGGTCACATTGCTTTACAGGAATCGCTTCTATATCAAAATTAGCACCATGACCACACACGATATTATGATAATATTTTTTTGGGATGGTTTTTTTCTTTATTTTTTCTAGTTCTTTTTGTGCTTTAGCACTGCTTTTCACCAAATTGTGTTGTTTGGCCGCATATTTTTTTATATCATCTTCTGTAATTTTTTTTGAAAACAAACCTTCGCAAACAATTTTTTGCAGATCTTCCAACGATGCTTTGTTATTGCGAAGGTTTGTTTTAAGTTTATCACGCATTTCATCTTGTTTTAGTTCCAAGTCTTTGTCGGCACTACTATACACCAAATTACTGCATACTATTTTTTCTACTATAATTTTTTCGTAATATTCATATTCACCTTTTACCAAAAACTCTTTACCGTCACAATGCCTACGATTACAATATTCACATTTTTCGTATGTTATCTTTGCCATAATTATAGCATCTCCACAAATTTTTTCATATTACTTTCACGACTGCCAATTTTATTTACCAAAACTTCCTGCATTTTGTCTCGTTTCGTTTGACTGGATATTTGGTTTTCCAGGGATAATACGAGTTCGCTAAAAGATTTAAACGGTGTCGCTGTCTCAGGTGTGCAGTAATCGCGCGTGCCACCGGAATCAACATCATTATAGATAATATCACACCCACACAATGCGGCTTCAGCAGGGCATTGGTGAAAGCCTTCCAACTCAGACAACGAAAGCCAAGCATTACAGTTTCCATAAAATATCCTCATTTGTTCTTGTGTTAAATTCCCACGGACAGTTTGAAATACCATATCCGTTCTTTCATTGTATATTGCTTTCAGTGTGCTAAACATCGAATAATTTTTTGTCTTATGCTTAGGATGCCAGAGAGCACCTATAGTATGCTTATCAGTATGTATTACTGAAGGCTTCCAGAAATCCAAATCTAAACCAGAATAGCACAGTTGTGAATCCACACCACACTTTTCTTTTAACTGCTGTATCAACCACGAAGAATTAACAATTATTTTACCACCTGCACCCACAAATTTTTTAATCTGGCCTATTAAATACTGCTCTCCTTTTACCCATTTTTCCCAACCACGCATCCACCACACCTTTTTATCACACGACATAAGCAGGGTATAGTCGACATCCCACACAGATACATTGACAACAACATCGCTATAAACAGTATCTCGCATCTCACCAATAAAATTGGAAACGCAACCCCAATCGTAGTTGTTTTTTACGGCTGCTAAAGATGCGTTATGCTTTAATTTATTTAAACAATTAATACTACTAACAATAGTGTGTGTGCCGCCATTATTGCCCAAACCACAACCTAAGGCGTTAAATAATATTTTCATGTTAATTTCTACCCGTTTCTAATGTTTTATCAATTTGTTGGATACAAGACGAAAACTCTTTCTATTGGAAATGTTGGGATACCACCATACTGTTGGCCTTGGACGCTTACCTCGCAAGTATCACCACCAACCAAAGGAGAAAGTTTATTGCCGTCTTTCTGTATCACCACTTCCATTTCTTCAGGAAGCAATATTAACAACTGATATAACTCTTTAATAGTCATAATTTTCCAAATAAAAAAAAGCTGGATGTGTGAGCCCGACACATAGTGAAGGCACATCCAGCCAACTGCAACTAATTGTTGCACTTTTAACCAAGGGAAAGATTTTTGTTTTTTGGTATATCGGGCTCATACTATATAACATAGTGTATTTTCTTTAAAAAGTCAACTATTCTTTTTCTTTTTCGCTTTCTTTTTGTTGTTCTTCTATTTCTTTGGCTATTTCATCGTTGATAAGATCAGGATTATATTCATCAATCTCATTGTTAATAGTGCTAAGAATATCAGGATCTCTAACCTCACCAGGTGCGATATTCTTGTAGTGCTCACGGAAAAGGGTAGGAGAAACCGCCCTAACATCATTTTCGATTGCTATCTTCAACTCTTCGTATTTTTGTTTTGTCGACCTCAGGTCATAGTCTTTGTCGAACTCAATAGAACTATCATCCTCTACATTCATCAATTTAGCTCGCATTGCGGTTACTTTTTGATACCAGGCCTCGAAATCTTCTGACAAACTAATGAGATTTGATTCCAGGGGTTCACGGTCAACCATTTTAGCAAAGCCAGATTCTTGCACAATTTCACCCGATGTACCTTTATTTGCTATTGATTTCAAATCTCTTTCGTTTTCTATAGCGTATCTTTGATAAGCCATAGCCCAGGCCATAAAATCAGCCACCTTGAGCTCTTTCAATAAATAGTCCGGTTGTATATCACCTCCATATACTAACATTCCGTTATCATCATGTTTTTTGAGATTGACATTTCCTTTTTCATCGGTTTCTAAGTTGGTGCCACTTGTTGCGTCCTCTGGCATCAATAATAGCGCACCACCATGCTTATACAACTCATAATTACCAACATTTAGATTGTTGTTCATATTAATAATTGAGTTGGATGTTTGGAACATGGCTGCATTGCCTAAGATGTCGCCCTGCTTGGCTAGAAAAGACCCCTGTATAACAACAGGGACAAAACCGTAATTGTGTACCATTGATAATTCGTTAATTACTTTTCCACCGGCCTTTCTCACAATGTATTCATTTTTGGTGTACATGCATTCCAATTCAATAGATATTGGCGCTTTTTCAGTAAAAGGGTTTTCCCACGCTGGAAGATAGTTCTTGGTGTATACTATCCAGTTTAAATTTCCTTCATAATCTAATGACCAATTTTTTATATCTTTAAGCTGGATATTACTAATGTATGGTAGACCATCATTAATTTCAACCGCAAGGCTTTCACTCGCATTTTTGGGTTTATCTATTATTGTGCAAACTGAGCCATAACCCCTAATAGCGACACCAACAAAATCTTTTATATATCTTCTTATCGTAATATTTTCACTTCCAATAGTTACATTTTCATTCATTTTTTTAACTATCGAAGAATTTTCGTTTTTGTAATCGATTTTTAACCCTTGAGAAAATACAGAATTAACTGGTGCGGTTATTAAATCCTGTGTGATATTGACGAAAGTCTCATTATACGTTTCTTTTCTGATATCATACGATTTTGGATCTTCGTTCGGCAACATACGACAAAAATTTTCAGTTATTTTTTCTTCATCTTGATCTAGTAAAATTTCTATTCTTTCCCACTTTTTAATTCTTTTTTCTACTTCTGGGTGTATGGGGATAGAGCTTAGATCTATCGGAACATTAGTTGGATATAGTTTTGCCACTTTTCTTCCTCCTTTTAAATTTGTGCATATAACTATTAATATACACAAATGTAATAATTATACAATAATTAAAACAAATCTAACTTGGTATAGCTATTTATTTTCTATCAAGCCAAGCTTGTGCATCGGCCCTTTCTGCAAACTCACAAGTAATATTTTGTGCCACGGCCATAATATCAATAAAATCATCGTTGGGATCAGGCTTTTTACTATATCGACAGGTAAAGCTATGACCTTCCCTACCGTTCTTACGTTCGTTCAAAGCCATAACATCAGGCATGGACTCAAGGACTTTATTTATTTTTGTTCTCATATCCTTGATACTTACTTTCACCATACCATTTTTGTCAAAATCATACGGAATGCGCTCATGAAACTCAGCAATTATCTTTTCAAGGTTATCTGGCACAGGATACGGAGATAGTTTTACTAAACATTTAGCCAAAGCACCCGTGAAATCTTTTTTAAAAGCCCATACAGTCCTATTAAATCTTTCGTGCATAATACTCGCCTTCCTTACTTGGAGCTATGTCCCATTTGTTAATTTTCTTGCCATATTTGTGAGCCCAACCCCCACCCACTCTATTCACAAGGTGATCACACCCACCATACGGAGGATCAACAATAGCCAATTCAAAATATTTATCTGGGTATTCCATCATACCCTCCATGCAATCTCTATTTTCAAATTTATTCATAAACTACCTTTCATACTATAATTTTATTATTTCCTTCACTACGCTCTTGCTTAACCGGCCAATGCTTTTCGCATGGATACCTCAAGCATGCTGATATGTGGTTCCGCATCTTATCACTTTCATCTATTGCGCTTGTGCCCTCTTTATATGTTAGCCACTCAAGATCTTTGATCAGTTCTTGTAAACCTGGATCTTGTGGATTTATTCTAAGGGTTTTATTGTTTAGCTTAGAATTCACCGCACTAATACCCTTATGGACAGGCGGATTTTTAGACCGTTTTGCTACCTTTAGATTTTTCCCGTATTCCTTTGCTACGTTTTTTATAATTGCCAGATCGGTCTTATATCCATCGGCCGTTATTTCCTGTGACGATTGTCTTGCGATTGAACTTTGACACGGAGTTAAAACAAAAGTAAAAGTATCTGGATGCTCATCAAATATTCGTCTTATTAGTTGCTCTGTATTACTTGCCTTAAGGAAATACCCCTTAAACAACAACCACTCTTGCATGCCTTTTTCGTTTCTTTTTACATGCCCAAGTACTGCGGTCATGGGGTTGACATTGAAATCAAACCCCATAACTATTGGTAGATTTTGGTCATACTGTATATTCTTATCAAGATTACCGTTGGGATAGTAATCTGGAATAAAAGAGTAATATACCTTTCCAGCTATTTCTTCAAAGCTGGCTTCGTATTCTATTCTATAAGTCAGTGGATCTGTGGTATTTCTTATCGACTCCATTTCTTTTGGGGGGATAACATCTGACGAAAACCAACCGTAAAAACTAAAGTCTATATCCTCCTTATTTTCTCCATACGCACCTATCAATGGCTCTATTTTTGGTATTGACCCACCACATGCATATTGCGCTAGCTTTTTGTGTCCAGCGAAACCTGACTTCATTGGATCTGGAACACCATCAAGAATAGCACTACCACCGGTATCTGCCAACACTGGCCGGATATTGGTCTCCCAAGCGTTTGGTTTTACATCACCGACCTCTGCTATATGGCAGCCATTCCATGATTTGGTACGCCCCTCAATACGCTGTGGTTTATCTAAGCCTATCACGTGTATTTGTGATCGATTATCTAACTCAACGGACAGGTTTGACTCAGAAGGCTCTTTTTTTGTGCGGAACACCTTCGTATATTTTTTTAAATCTTCCCAAAATATTGACTTGGCTTGGTTATAGGTTGGCGCGGCATGAAACCATAGTGTATCAGGGGTTTTGATTGCCCTATTGAGGATTTTTTGTTTTGCGATTAATGTTTTTCTGGATCTTCTACCGGCTGCAACAATTATAAAACGATGCTCGTCATGCAGGTATTTATACTGTATCGGTGTTATCGGATCTATCCTCACTAGGCCGACACTCTTCATCCATGATTTTCGCAATTCGCTCAAACTTTTCTGTTGCGTCATCTTTCTCAACTTTTAACCTATCAACAAATAATAATAAGTTCTTACCCAACAGCTCTAGTGACTTTACTTTGTCGTGCAATTTAAGATCTATTTTGTAGTCTTTTATTCCTGTGGGTTTTCCGTCTTCCATTATCTCTCTTGCATCTATTTTTATTTCTCTAATACACGAGGTAAACTCTCCAAGCTCTTCCGTATTCTTGATTATAACACCACTGTCCTTGCTCCAGGAAACAAAATCTTTTATATCCGAAAACGCGTTTTTTGACAGTTCTTTTAGAACATCATTAGCTGTATATGACAACTTTGTAAGGTGTTTTTCTGTAAGCTTCTTGATGAGAGCTTTAACTTTAGGCTTTTTTAGGCGCTTGTTTGCCTCTACACCAGCCGCGTTCTCAGACTTACCTTTATATACGGCCAAGTGTGCTTTCGTTCCATTAAAATTGTTTGCGACATACTCATAGCAGAAGGCAATTTGTTTTTCATTTAATTTTTCCCTTGCCTTGCTTTTTTTTTGTGGCATATCAACCTCCTATTTTACCGCACGCTTTTGCAATATTCTCTATGTAACTTTTCATTGTACCCCAATTTTATGCCTATAATATTTTTTTTACAATTCCCAACCCCCAACCAAGCTCAAACAAGGTTGGCGGGGGAGGGTGTGTTTACTTGTTTTTTGATACAATTTCTAACTCAGTCTCTTTCACTAAATACTGATTATTGTGTTTTGTTTTCATTGCATCGTGTTGTGGAACGAAAGCAACAAAGTCCCCGTCCTCACAACACATATAGTAATAAAATAACCCACGTTCACCTATTAGGTGCTTGTATGTGGCTTTTCCTCTTGGGTTATAAATGCATTCTGTTAGTTCCAATATATCCTCCTACCAAGTTTATCTGAAATCTTTACAATATTACTCCACCGGCTTTGTGTATATTCGATTTTCTATAATTATAACCGAATTATTACTGATTCCGTCCTTAATAATGATATCAGAATATAATCTATTATTATAATGTATCGCTAGATTGCAAAACTCCAATGACTTTCGCTTATATAATTCAACCTTTCCAGCCTCTTTTTTTTTCTTCTTCAGTTAGCTCTCTCAACTCTATATATCCATGTTCTTTAAGATCTTCTTTTGTGATATCAGGGGTCATATTTATCCTCCTATTTTCAGATATACCAACACACTATCACTACTTATATCCTGTTGGATTCCACCTATTATTGTTATTTTTTCCTTATAATGGAAGAAACACTTTGCCTTTTTTGAATATCCTGCAAATATTATCTCGCCAGTAGACTTTGTAACTCTCAAACTATCTAACCTCTGAGTATATTTTCCGTTTTCCACAGACATGTATTTATCCAAGGTGTCTAAGTTGATTCTACACCCAGGGATGTTGGCCTGGATGTGTAAAGTAGGGCCAAGGCAGATCCACAATTCAACTTGTTGAACACCTCCAACATACTCATATACACCCATTGGGTCGCAAAACATTTGCATTACAACTAAAACAATAAAAATTGTTTTTTTCATATTATTTATTTCTTCTCAAATAACTTAAATTGATTCCACCACTTTTTTTTCTTAGCATCTCTCTTACATAGATCCACTATATACTTCCCTCTCCCACGGTATCCGCCTCTTAACCGTCCTTCTTCTATCATATTCCACTCCCATTCATACATCCTTACAGCATGTAAGCGTCTACAATCTGGGGAGTGAGTGTCTGTTGTCGTTCCACAATTTGGGCAAGGCATTTTTTTCTCCACTATTAATAAATGGGCATCCGGCTTTTTAATTAATATATTATTATACCGGAATACCCACATCTACATTTAATCACACATTACTATTAATATAACCCATTGTAGCCTTAATTGCAAACAAAAATTACTTTTTTAAAAAAAATAAAAAAAATGTTGACATGTCTGTATTTTTTGTGTATACTATACATATAGTTAACTGTTTGTATTAAAACTTAAACAAGGAGAAATGATTTTATGGCGCTATTATACTTAAATATTATTATTGCGGTTATTGCGGTTATTGCGGTTGTTGTGTTGTTGGCTGCTTTTATAGAGGCTTATGTCGAACCGAAATTTAACAAAAAAGAAGTAAAATTAACTAATGAAATTAATGAATTTTTAGACAAGGAGTAGCTATGGAACTAAAATATTACCACTCTGTGTATACCGGCCCCACAAGTGTAAGATGTGGATACATCACAATAGAAGTACCAAAAGAAAAAGTTGAAGGCTTATTAAAAAAAGTTTCCTGCATTATCACAGAATTTCATAAAGAAGCTGTTAGTGCGGTAAAAAACAAGCACCCTAAAATGAAAATTAAAGATGTCCGTTTAGAAAAGATCGAGATTGTGGTAAGGTGATGGGCTATGGTGAAGCTTGCCCCAACTGCGAGGCAACAATTCTCAATGCTGAGTAAATATCCTGTATAGTAAAAATATCCATACGTTGGGTAGTATGACACATGGAATATAAGACCTCGTAAGTGAGGTCTTTTTTATTTAACCAGGTATTTATTTTTTTCTGGAAAACTCTTGTAGTAGGATAATGCATCGAATGGATACCGTCTCTATGACAATCCACGCATAGTGGGATACCGTTTTCAAGAAGAAACCACCCTGGATGGATAGCTTTTCCTTTCCGCACAATATGATGGGCATCTACACTTGATATTGAGCTACATATAGCACACCTACCATGAGTTTTTATTATCCGACTCCACAAAACAGATGTTTTCTGTATAAGTTTTTTTCTATTAGGTTTGTTTGACTTTTTGTCTAACCACTTTTGTTTTGGATATTTCATTTATTCTCCATCATCATACCCTTCCCAATATTCCTCAATCATATCACATACCATACCTTTCGCACCTTTTGTGAGCGTAGTAATACAGTCTGATGAAATATCACCACCCATTTCGATAATATGTTCTTCGAGACGCTCAATCATTCCTTCAAACTCAAAGCCATCACAAAAGAACGACTTTCTAATACTTAGACAATCCAAACAGGTCTTACACCAAAACATTTCTCCTTCACATATCCCGACATAATCTTCATATTGTGTACCTATTGGTATTTTTTCACCACACTCACAACAATCACACTCTTTTCTGGCAGTTATTAATTTCTGCCTTAAACAACTATTATTAGTACTTGTGTCTACATATACACAACCGCAATTACCCACAAAACACCCGCCTTTCGTAAGTTGCTATATTAGGAATACCTCTTGATATGTGCTCTTTCGCATCGATGCATTTTGGCACAATTTTATCTTTTCCAAAACGATCACACTTATCTTCGCAATCGCTTTTAAATTGATGATGATGGTAGTGTTTACAAATTCTTGCTGTACATTTTTTATACATATTACATCTTTTCCGCATGTTTTTTCTCCTTGGTTGTTTATGACAATTCAGCATAGTAGCGCGATTTTGTGTTTTGTTATTCTTTGCAGTTTAAAAGTATTTGGTCGTCTGTGTCCTCGAAACAATGCATATTCCAAAGTGTGTCACAATAGTCTATATACTCTCCTAATAACTGCACCCCTTTTCCTTCTTCACGGAAATACACATATTGACCTTTTTTACTTTTCATCAGCTTAGGAAATGGTTTTTCCTTAGTCTGCTCTGTTTTTTTAATTAATTTGTTCATTGGTTAGTTACTCCTTTGAATTATTATTGAAATACTCTAATTGTTGTAGTTTACGTACCTCCTCCTCACCGATGACATCGACAAGTGTATTATAGAGCTCGTAGTTAAGGGACTCCTTCCAGATACTATTGTCATCCAGGCTGTGCTTCCGGTATGCCATCTTAACAACATGAATTAATCTCTCATAGTTTTTTTCTAATTTAAGTTGTTGTTTTGATTTTAAGCTTGGCTTTTCTATGTGTCTCATTTTGTTCCTTTGGATTATTTGTTATTAAAATACTTCATATTCTGTAGTTGTCCCAATTCTTCATACCCAATGACATCGGCAAGGGTGGTATAGAGCTCTTCGCTCAGCTCTCCCCATCCAATACTGTCATCGCCATAATTATGCTTCCTGTATGCCATTTTAACAACATGAATTAATCTTTTATGATCGTTTTCGAACCGAAGTTGTTTTTTTGATTTAAAGTTATTTCTCTCAAAGAGTTTCATTCTGAGTATCCATTCTCTGGGTATTTTTTCCAGTCTAAGGGTACGAAATCTTCTGGGGTTTGGCCTGAATAACCTCAGGTAATATCGTCATTAACACAGTTTTCGCACATATAATAATCCATACTGTCTATATAATCGGCGGCTTCTTCGCATCCACAACATTCACACTTTTGTTTAAAGAATTCATATAGGCACCTCGCACCTCTTTTAGAAAGAGTATATTTCTTGGTTATTAAACCTAATTCGTACAGGATGCTTTTAGATGTGTACCCCTGGTACCATTGTCCGGCACATTTTAAAAGTCCGTATTTAACAACTTCCATTTTAGATATGTTTGGGCCAAAATCAGCATTACCCCAAACCTTTTCTACCTCTTCTATTGTGACCATTTTGTCTACTTTCATTCAAATATTCTCCTTAATCTTCCTCAAAGCTCTACGGTCGACAACTTCTCGCCAACCGGTAGTAGGATTTTCCGTGTTCTCTGTACTCTGATAAAATTTTGTATTTTTTATTCATTCTGAGTATCCATTCTCTGGGTATTTTTTCCAGTTTAAGCCTTCGTAGTCTTCCGGCTCGTAATCACTATAATCCCCTAACTCTTGTTCCATACAACCACCAGATGTTATATTTCCATATTCTATACCACGCACAACAGGTAAAAATTTATTACTAATACTAATATTTGAAGGGTCTTTAATTTTTACATTGGTGAGATAACTATATAAATTATCTGCTAAATTGGATAAAACATTACTCATTGAAGGGACTTTATCTTTTAAAATTTGTAATCTTTCCTTTAGCTGCTTTATGCTGCTTTCAAGTGATTTCATTGTTTCTATCAGAAGGCTGTGTTGGTTTCTGATCTTCAATCTAGAGAATAGTTCTATTCGTTTTTGTTTTAGTTCTCCAAGTTGGTTCACATACATATCTCGCTCAGCCAAGTAAGGGGATATTAAATCCTTAGTATTTTGATCAATTAATATTCTAGTCTCTTGTTCTTTTGTATCTAATATTTTTAAAGCTGAATTATCTAACTCCCATTGTTGTTTACTATCATTAATCATTTGGACAGTGTCTTTTACTCGCCTTTTTAGTGAATTCAATTCTTGCTTCACTTTGTCAGTTGTTGTTATTTCAAATATCTTTTTTGCTGATTCTAATTTAAGAGTGTTGTCACAAACAGGGCATAAAGAAATTTCTTCAGGTATCTCACCTATAACATTTCTAGCTTCAAGCGATGCTTTAAATTTTGTAATATCACTTAAGTAATCATTTTTTAATCTTGTAAATCTTTCAATTCTAATTTCACTTTCTTCAATTTTGTTTTGTAATACTTTTTTGTCACGAATTATTTCTGTTATAGTAGATTTAATTGCCCTATAAACTTCTTTGTCAGCAACAACTTTAGAATTTAACACTGATATTTGTTCTTTTAAGGTTGTAATTCTAACATCCGTCTTTTTTAGTTCATTATCTAAATTTGAAAGACTTCCAAATTCTGATTCTCGCAGAAATTCTGATACAGCCATGAATTTTTTGTCAAGATTATTTTTATGTTGAGTTTTGTCTGAGATATTTTGTTCTAATTCTGAAATTTGGCTGTCTAATGCATTAAAAATGTATTTAAAAACTTCAGTGTTTTTCGTTTGAAGTGCGTAGTTGTCTGGGCGTAAAAACTTTTTACTTCCAAGATCATCCTGATCGATATAACAATAATTAATTATATCACGAAAACTTAAACGTACAAGTTTTGAATCATCTTTTGTTGGAGCTTGCTTAATTTTTAAATTTGTTAGGTTTAAAGCATCTAACAAAAATTCTGAGAAAAACTCTATGTCTTGATAACTGCTATTAGTTTGAAAGGTCGGCAGATACTTTTTAACTGCATATTGTTCAATTTCGTCAAATGAACAAGGAAATACCTCAATTGGTTTTAATGAGTCAAATATATCACGCTTTATTGAATACCTATCTTCATTTAAAGTAACATCAAGAACCGCATATCTACCAGATGATTCAATTTCAGGGTATAAATCAAAATGTTTGGCTCCTAATAAATAATCAATCAAATTTAGAATACTTGATTTACCAGTAGCGGAATCTCCATATATAATATTGACACCAGGATTAAATGATACTTTATAATTTTTTCTTATACCAACAACAATTAGCTGATTAATTAAGATACTGCATGGCATTTAATTTGATTCCCTTCGAATTAATTGATTCAATTTTTGGTTTAATTGAGATTCGCTAATACTTAATATGCTTTTCAATTTTTTACATAATAGTATAATTTCTTGAAAGTATTCATCTTTTAATTCTTCAACTACAAATTGCCCTTTTTCACTTATAACATAGAAAAAACCATCATCTTTTTTATAAACAACCTTTACTAATTTTTTTACAACTGAAATACTCAATAAAGATTTAAGTGTTTCTCTATCAAACAGTGGATCAATATTGGGGGAAATTGAAGTAACTGAGAAAGCATCACGTTCATGGAGTAACACAGTATCTTTATTAAACATTACAAACATCTTGTTTAAGAATGTAGGATTCTTTACCAAATACAGAAAAATATGTAGTCTTCCATTGTTTACTTTTAATACACCTCGACTGGTTTTTCCTAAAGTATCAATAATAATTAGAATTAAGCATATATTAACGTACAAATCATTATCAGAATCTAAAAAAGGTAATTTCATTTTTCATTATCCTCAACTTGAATGTTTCTGTACCGAGACCACCAAATATCACACTCATCGTCATTTGCTAACTGGTGTAACATGCCTTTTTTATGATAGGATTTGAGTGTGGGGATTAAACTTTTAAGTAAACGAGAATCTTCACTAGTAATTTTAGTGTGGACTTCTGATAATAATTTCTGGGAGTTCATTGCATTGTCAGCTAAGTATCCATCATAACTATCTTTATATAGCTGTCTAATATTATCAAACAAGTTCTGAAGTTTTAATTTTTTTATCATAATTTGTTTTCCTTGGTTTGTTCGGTTTTTTATTTTATTAGCATATTTTAACCACCGCCAATATGTTCTCTTTTTTCTTCACATGGATTTCTTGGCACAGATTCAACCCATTCAGATCCATCATAACAAACAGGAAAATAAACTCTGTTTTTTGTCCACAACAAAAACGGTTCACCTTCTTTCAAACCATAATTGTCATCAAATTCTCTATCCAACTCTTTCTCCGACAGTGTTATATACTCAACATCATCTAAAGTTTCTTCCTTCCCCATCGCCTCAATTATTTCTTCTCTCCAAGTTGTCATTTTTATTCTCCTTTATACATTTTCATAGCAACCATGTAACCACATTCCTCATCGTGAGGATAATCCTCGATAGTTTCGCCATCATCTGATTTTCTTACACCGCATACAGGACACTCAACAGTAATTGTTCCGTAACCGACTGCTTTTGGGATAACGGTTAAACTTAGATCTAAAACAGCTTCAATTAATCTTTCAACATCTTTTTCTTTGTACTTTTTCACTTGTTCCTCCTTAATTATTATTTATGATTGATTCGCTTCTTTCGTTCCAAGCCTCAACAGCCTCTTTGTGTGTATTTTTAGGTGGGCCAGCACAAAAACAATCATTGCAAAAAGCCTCTCTCTTGTATTGTATTGGGCTTGTATCAATAATCATTGTCTGTGAAGTTACTACATCTATATCATCAAAACCACAAAATGGACAGTTTTTTAAATCCATTATTAGAATTCCTCACTTTCTTGTTTTAACTCTGCTTCATCTATTTGGTGTATATCAGTAATTCTAAACGTCTTAGGATACGGTACAACACATTTAAAATACGGCCACATAACACCGTTCCACATATCATCAACTCGCCTGTGTTTAGTAAATCTACCCACAACATCTTCCCCTTTCCTCCATAACCCCAACTGAAAATCCGACCCTGCCTCTATAGGCGTTCCACCTTTCCCAGATCTTGCGGTAACTTCCTCATCTGCGGATTTGGTTCCACGGTTGGTTTGATATAGCATAATTCCAGGAATGCCCTCAGAGCGACAGAGATGGCTCTTAAATCCATTTGCGACTTCTTTGATAGTTTCGTACTCTGAAATCTTTTTAGTCGATTCTACAAAGTCTGAGTAGTCCACAGCGACAAATACGCATGGTTCTCCATATACATCTTCCGTTTTCTTTATTATTTCTTTCATTTGTGTTAAGTTTATATACGATTCTTCTGACACCATTATCTGTTCTAACCCTTGCCTTGCTTCTTCGGTCATAGTATTTATTGCGTATGGATTGTCTTTTATATGCTTAATGTCCGTTCTTGTCTTTCCTGTAACTATTCCAAGCTCCCGTTCAAACTCGCTTTCAATAGCCATTTCAAGCGAAAAAAACATTACAAAACCATGAGACAATGACTTCGCTAAATTAATAATTAGATTCATGAGCAGTGTTGTTTTATATGCTCCTGGGTTAGCAACAACAGAAATAACTTCGCCTGGCCGAATGCCGCCAATAATATCGTCAATCAACTTAAAGCCGAACTTTAACCCATCCCCTGCATTCAGGGAGGCAATGTACCTGCTATTTCTTTCCTCGAATGTTAGCCCAGGCCGACACGTATCTTCTTGTGTGTACTCAAACCGTTTACCTTCACTCTTTGCCTTTTCTAACCCAAACAATTCCACCCCAAACTTCAAGCATTCCCTTGCATCATTAAACGGAAGGAAAACGTTAATACACTTCCAAACACCAGCTTTGTGAGCAAACATTTTTGCCCCTTCTTGCCCTGAGTTATCATGGTCAAACATGAGGTAGATTGTTTTAAACCGTTTATTTATATCACCCATGTCTGGAGTATAGGTTTTGTCACCAAAGGGAAGCGACACAATATTATCAAAACCAATATCAATCAGCGCATGAACATCATCTTCGCCGCAAACTACATGTAGGTAATCTTTTTTGAAATCAATAAATTGTAACCCGTAATAGATTTTCCTTGCCTTATACTCCGTTTTCATCTGCTTATTTTTGTTGACATACTTGATATTGGCAATTTTACCATCCAGATCTATGTACTGGTAAGTCCTACACGCACCAAGCTTAGAATCATTAAACCTACCCACACCGTACTTTTCCAGCGTTTCTGCACTAATACATCTTGACTTCGCATACTGTTCGTAGTATTGTTTTGGCTGTTCCCGGAGCTTAGACACCCTGTTTTGATCCGGTAATTTGAATTCATCTTTCTGAAATGGATCTAATCCCATATGACGACGAAAAGTAATTAGATTACCTATTTCCTCACACTTTATGCACTTAAACTGTCCTGTCTCACGGTTAAACGAAAAATGATCTGACTTCTTACCCCTGGATTCTTCGCAGAACGGACAGTAATCCAATTGGACTTGGTTCCTTACATTCCTGGAAGAAAGGTGAAGCTCTGTTAGTGTATCTGTTAAATCAAATTCGTTGTAATGTTTCATTCTTTATCCCAAATTACATTCCAAAGAATAGCACCCCTGAGATCAGCATATCTGAGATCTAATTCCATGAGTTTAGCATACCTGAGATTAGCATGTCTGAGATTAGCTTCCCTGAGTTTAGCTTTCCTGAGATCAGCACCCCTGAAATCAGCACCCCTGAGATCAGTGCCCCTGAGATTAGCATGTCTGAGATTAGCTTCCCTGAGATCGATAATACTATTTGGGTTCTTTTCCCGCCATTTATTCCAGTTCTCAGGCCCAGACAGAATTATTTTGTATTGGTCTTTATTCATCAACAGCATCCATTAGTTAGTATAAGTTTTTTTCCAACCACTCTATACGCTTTGTTAACGCTATGTATTAATATAACCATAAAAAATTGAATTGTCAACATTTATTTATTCTTTTTTCAACGACCTCTTTTATTGGGAGGTTATCGAGTAGTTTTTGTATCCCTATAGGTGTTCGTTCTTCATCCCTGGCCTTTCTCCGTTCCTCTAACAGTACTCGTATTAATGGGTACTCTGGATGGTTGGCTTGGTATTGCACAAGCAAATCCTGGTCTTTTTGGCCTATTTGTATTGCGTATGTACTACCCTTGATGCATGTATGGGTTATCTCTGAGAGGAAAGTTTTGATTGTTTCCGTTTTTGTATTTAAATCTTCGTCTTGATAAGTTATTATTTTCCCGTTGTATTTACTCTGATTAAGGTAAGATTCAAACTTGGTACCAAAAAGTGTTTCTGGCCTTAGGTACTTTACCATTTCAAAATTATTACCCCATTCTTTGAATTTTATATCAATAACTTTTTTAAAATCTTCAACGCAATATCTTTCTTTAAACCTGGCATTTATTAACGACACTGTTTTTTTATTATCAATCCTATATTTAGTACCACAAACTAAATTTAAATAATTTACTATACAACTTTTACAATTTACATATTCATTTTCATATTCATATTCATATTCAGTACTTGCTTCAATTTTTGCTTCAACTTTTGCTTTAGCAAACTGTGTTACTTTTCCTCCCTTTCTTCCAGACTTTGCCCTTATCAAACTAATCTCATTATCTTTAACCATGCGCTTTTGAGAGAGTTTGTTACCATCAATTTGAAGAACGTCCTCTTCAACAAGTTCTTCAATTGCACTACAAACAACGTTCCTTTGATAAGGCAAATGTTTAACAAGTTTATAAGCAAAATCTAAGCATGTAAAAAACTCTTGCTTGGTATCTTGCTTGTCTTTTTGCTTAAGCAAAATAGAACCATATTCTTTCGATTTGTGCATTACGCACATAATTTTTATATATACCCCTACTGATTCTGCAGAACATTCGTTTAATTTTTCATCGGTCAAAAAGTCTTGTACATATAATGGGAAATAGGGTTGATCTCTTAACGCCATAATAATTTCCTAGCCTTTAGCTAAAGTTTTGTGTGTTCTGCCGCGATAAGAATACAACGGACAATATATACTTTTGCATCCATTTTCACCCTTAACTGGATTTTCCCACCCCATACATTCGGTACACATCAATTTTATGGCTAATGAACGCGCAAACTCTACCTCGACCAAATTCCCTTTACTATTTCTTACTTTCTGCTTTATCCTCACAGGTACCTCCACGGAAATATAAACCCGGCTTTCACTATGGTACGACCAAGAACCATAGAACGGAGCGGAATTGTCCTAACCGGGATATTTAATTAATTAATTTTCTTTGGAATTTGGTCGTTTGTTCATAATATTAACATACTACAATGTTACGGAAATATCAACCTAAAAATATGGATTTTTGGCAATTTTTTATCGTATTAACTTTTACTCCTTTTTTTGTGACGGTTTATTGATCAATATCCACTTCAAGCAATGTTTTGCCACACATTTTCATTGTTGTTTTCTCATCCTTCATACCACACTTATAGCATATACATTCACCTTTTGGACCATACGGTCTTAATTCGGCTATTTTACCACAAAAATCACATTGTTGTTTTGGTTCTTCACAAATAATAACTTTTTCGCCAATTCTTTTACTCATAATTTACCTTCTTTGAAAATTGTTTAAAATTTATTTTGGACTCATCAATTTTCTTCACTTTGTGTTTATAAATCTTACTCTCATGTGGCCCGAACCAGGTTTTTTCAACCCATGGATTAAAACATTATCGTTCTTAATAATACGCAGTTCGTGTTTAGACCAATCTGTATTAGTTCTACTTTTCATTCCCATTATATTCTTCCTCCGTTGGACAAAAATCATTAACATATCTCTTTAACAAACCACAACTATCTTCAATATCATCAACACAATACCCTTGTATGGATGTTTGTGGTATGCGGTTTTTTATACACCAAATATTAGGGCAACCTTTGTATTCTTTCATTTTCCTATCTCCTATCGCTAACAGTAACGTGAAACAAGTAGTGGTCTTTCACGAGGTATAAACTGAACTCTTGGCCAATGTCCAGACAACTGATATATATAATTCCATCCGCCAGGAACTCTGTGCATAAAGATATGATAGGGCATTTTGGGTGCCGTAGCTTCAAGGACATCTCCTATGCACATATTATCTAACTCTTTTATTAATGCGTATTCATTTGATTTTTTTTTGACCATAATCTTTTCTACTCCAAATTTGTAAATTGCAAACACACCATAGAATCGAACTACGGACAACCAGCCCCTCACTTACCATTAAACTGATAGGAATCGAACCTCTAAGGACTAGTCTGTTTTTGACCACTGTACCAACTGTGGGTTAATGTCTGCATTATAATTTAGTTTTCCATATAATTTTATACGGTATATCAGGGTATTCAACTTCAAACCATTTCTTTTTCAATTTCCACACATCCGTAACTGTCCCCTTTGATTTACACTCACGCACCTCTATACTGTTATCGTTATTTGTCACGTAAAAGTCTGGTTTATGTTTACAAACTTCTATTGCATCTATTCCGTTATAAGCATGCAAAGAAAATGCCTTCTCGTATTCGTACCTCTTGATTTCACCAGCCATAACAAGAAGACTTAAAGTGACGCAATAATCAGCCTCAAAAGTGCTATCGTGTTTATGCCCGAATATACAGACTTTTTTTGTGTTACGGTATTTTTTATACATCTTTTACCGATTCTATTGAGTTACGGAATGTGTTTTCTACCTCATCCATTAAGTCTTCGAGTAAGATAGTTTGATCACAAAACTTATTACCATGCTTATCTTTTAGATACTCCCACATCGTTTTATAACGTTTTTTTGTATCAGTATTTTTCATTTTTCAATAACACCTTTCTTGATAATAAAAACACCAACATCATCAGGAATATTTTCCGCAGGTTTTTCCGATACGACAGTTGCTAAAATAGTTAAATCGTTTTCCTTTGCTTTATCTACATATTTAAAGATAGATGATCCGAGAGACTCCCCTTTATCCTGTAACGCTATACCGAGCTCATTTGGGTATAAATTTGCGCATTCGGAAGAAAGGGACATTATCTGACTAGTGGAAAGCATATCCATAGGTGTATCGTTGTATATGGCTGTTCCGTTATGATCAAAGACCAATCCTGGAATAGATATGTTTTTAGAAATTTCGGAAAGTTTGTTGGTTTTTTCTTTTTTTATACGTGCAGAGTTAGCCTCGCTCTCTCTGAGAAGGTTCACATGATATTCTTTTTCCTGTTGTTTTAATATTGCTGCTTGATATTGTTGATATCGTATTTCATCAGCTTTTGCATTAGATATCTTTTCATCTATTTCAGTACTATCTTTTAATACTGGCCTTTCTATTTGTATTGGTTCTTTTTTTTCTTTCTTTTTATTTTCAGGATCTTCAAGGTATTTTTGATTACTATCATATTTTGCTTTTAATATATCAATTTTCTCCTCAAGATTTTTAATTTCATTTTTTAAATTAGAAGATTCTTTAATGCAAGTATCAATAATATTATTATGTTCATCGACATTATTATTATAATCCGCAACACTTTTATTTTCGTTACTTTGGGCTAACAAATAATTACTATTTATGGTTTGGTTATAATTATTAATTTCATCTTTTTCTTTCTTAAGAGTCTCAATATCAGGTTTTTCAACAGGAACAATTTCAATCTCACCATAATTTTTAATACTCGAACGAATTTCTTTTGCGTTCTGAATCTCTCTTGACAGCTCTTCATCCAAATCAGATGTATCAACATCAAACAAATCAATGAAGTATTGTTTCCGTTCAATAACGGACATATTAACCAAATAATCCTGGTCAAGTAGAAATGGATTTAAAAGCTTCTTAATAGCATCTACAGGTTTGCTAACTTTGTTGTTATCCAGGTAATATTCTATTGCCCTTGCCTGGGTAATGGAAGAACGGTCAATATAGAATGACCTTTTTATTCTGGCATTGTCAAACACCAATTCAACATATCCCTCACTTTCACCTTTCCGTATAATACTCTCAGGGAATTTACCCCCAAAAAGTAATTTTATGCTGGTTATAGCAAGTGTTGTTTTCCCTGATTCGATTTCACCGTAAAAAATGTTTAGTGGCTGATTTAAAACAATTTCTTCGTGTGCTATAATACCTATATTGTGCACAGTTAAAGACTTTACTTTCATATATTCTCCTTTGGTTTTAATGTTGTTGCGTATAACACTATGTATTAATATAGTTCAAATATTTTAGGAATGCCAATTTTAATCACAGACATTCTTTTTTACCTCATTGATATAATCATACTCTTGAGCTATGCCAAATTCCCATATTGATCCTGCTGGTAGCTCAGCTTCGCTGTGCCTTTGTGGTATTGGGCAATAAATTTTTTCTTTAGATATATTTTTCATGTATAATTTCCCATTATCAGCATACATAGTTGTGCCACTAGACACAGATACCCTGTGGTCGTTTCCAATAGTTTTAGACTCGCCAACAACTATATAATTTTCTTTGATGTTTATAGTTGTTGCAGTATCGGGTATACTCTCCACCTCTTTTACAACAACTTCACCGTGATTAATTTTTCTTAACATGTTAAATTCCTTTTGTTTAATTTATGGAAATTGTTTTATATTTTTTATTTTTAGTTTCTTCTCTCCAATTCAATGCTTGCTCTAAATTTTTGCATTCTGGCGCAACAGACTCTAGGTGATACACGCCTTTAATTGTTTGGTTTACCATTTTGATATGCGGTGCATAACTTATGGTTGGGAAGATTGGTGACATATCAATCAGCTCATATCTTGACTTGTCCCACCATTCACCATTACTATAATTTTTGTAAGTGTCTACCTTTTTACCCATAGAAACCATCCTATCAATTCCAAATTTCCTAATAAACTCAGCCTTAACATCTGCATTTGTTTCTTTTTTGAAAAACTCTATGTCCAATTTTTCACTTTTTGTTACCGCAAGATATTCTGGGACATTAACACCATTTAACATATACAAACCATAACCATCACTATATTTTAGTGCCATATCACTGTTTTTGTGTAGCTGTCCAGAAGTGTTAAGGTTTATTTCGCATGGTTTTTCACAAACAAATACCATATTTTCAAAAGTATAGCACCAACCACAAGATTTTGCTAACAAATACCATATTTTTATTACCTCAAAATCACTATTAGTCTTCAGCAAAGAATACCTTTCGAAAAATAAAAAATAGGCAATCCAATGTATATCGTGTTGGCACCAACCATAGGTTGGTATATAGGTTGGTATCAACTCATAGTTTCCGATATTAACCACGATATTATCTCTGATTTTAACCACGATATTATCTCTGATTTTAACCACGATATTATCCCTGTTTTTAACCACGATTTTATCCCCGATATTTTCACTTATATTTTCACTGATATTAACCCCGGTATTTTCCCTGAGATTATCTCTGATATTAACCCCGATATTAACCCCGATATTATCTCTGATTTTAGCACTGACATTTTTAAGGATGTTTATGATCACATTGGCCTGTAAAGGGCTTTGGCAATACCAATAATAAGGTCTTTTAAGGCCAAGTTTTTGGTAAAACTGAGTCCATGCTTTCTCGGTATTTTTTTTGTCTACGCTATCAGTTCTTCTTCCTATGTCTATACAATGATCACGCCACTCAATAATCCCAAGTTCTTGTTTGTCAGTTAGTTTATTTATTTTTTTCACCCAATTCTCTCCTTGGTAAAAGTTTTTATATTAGTGGGTACCCAACGTTAATTATATTTCCACATATAGGGCAGGTCACAATTGCCGTTGTTGGTATACCCACTATGTAATTTATCAGAAAGGTAACCTTGGATCTGTTATTGCAATACATATTTGTATTTCTTCAGCACTATTTTTGTAGATGATGTCAGTTATTTCTATCTCTTTTTTTTCAGGTATCTTAAAATTCTCTTCTATTTTTTCCGTGATAACTTTTAACACATCATCAGGTTTTACCGTAATTATAATTTTTTGTATTCCATTCATGTTTTAATCCTTTGCTTTAAATTTGACTATATTTTTCATATTTTTCTGCAAACAATCCAAAAAGCTCATCGTCCGGCCTAGGTAGATTTAAACCAAGAAACTCGTTAGAATGTATATATATTTTTTCTATATATTCACTAAACTCCTTAGAATCTGCGTCAGGTGTTGACCCCTCAACCCAATAATTTAATCCTCCAGGCAACTCAACTTCTTTCCACTTCAAAAACTTCTTTTTATACGCAACATGTACGTTTTCTTTTTCGTCACCGATACTATCAGCTATCGCCGTAATTATTAGCCAATATAATCTATTAGCTTGTAACGATCTTTTTTTGCGGTATTCTTTTATGGTGAAAACATGCGACTTTTTCCAATTAAGCTGTGAAGCTATTTCTTTAAGCCATAACCATAATTCTTTTGGATTACTTGCTATTTTTTGGTGCATTATTGACGTGCTCCATGTATTGAGACAATGCCTAATCCAGAAATATTTGTTCTGAACTGTTTGTAAGTGTTTCCATTATTCCGGCAATCATGCTTTGTTTTATGTCGTAGAATTTTACATTATATACATCTTTGAGCCACGAAGTAAATTTTTTTGAATCACCACCACAATTTTGCATGATCAAATCTAACATTGTTTTCCATTGAGCATTTATTATCAAGGTATTTTTAATTTGGTATTTATCAAACAATGTTTGTTTGTTTTTATCATACCTCCGGTTTCCTTTTTCATCACAAATGTAATTATCTGTATTATTTTGTTTGGGCTTTTCTTCTTTTTTTGGTGGTGGAAGCTGGTTATTGTTACCTTCGTATGATTTGTTTTTTGGCTCTGGGTTTCCGTCGTTATCTTCTTCAGAACACAATCCTGTCAAAGAAGTTATTGAGTATCGTTTCCCATACGTAATACACTTACCTTTTGTCTGATTGTCATTGTCATTAGGAATTAATATAATCCAAGCTTTAATGTATTGGCCTGAAGTATGCAAGAGTAGAGTTGTTACTTTTATCTCTCTAACTCGTATACTATTCCATTTCCCCGTCCAAATTAATTTTTCATACGTACCATTTCTACCATTAAACTGCTTAAGCTCCTGTTCTTTTAATTGGCAATCAACATATGGCATCATAGAAACAAACCAAGCAACTGCAAATCCGTTATCTGATAGTGGTTTTTTCAGAACTCTCATAACTTCATTTAAGTCTGAATACTTGGAATTAAAGAAAGGATTGTTTGATAATAATTTTGCAGGCTCCAGCTCCCCCTGCATTTTCACAAAAGCTGGGATAATTTTATCAACCTCTTGCGAAAACTCATAACCATCGCCGCTGATACTTCCAGTTCTATTTTCTTGGAGTTCTTCATTTTGTAGCATAGTTTTTTCCTTGGTTAATTAATAATACTATTTATTTACAATATTTATTCAACTCATACAAATTACGGCAAATCTTAAACCGCTTTTGGTGATTAAGTTTTTCTTGTTCCGTAATAAATATATCTTCAAATCCCTCTTCCTCATTTCTTCCGATGCGAAGAATTATAATATGATCATAGCTAATATTATTATGCTCTAACAGCATCCCATAAGCGCATACCTGTGTTTTCTGTTCGCCATAACACGCTTTGGATGTCTTGAGGTCAATCAGTAATTTAGTATTAGCATACAATGTAATACCATTATTTAACACATAGTCTTTAGTGATATATCCTACTATGTCTACTGTGCCACCATACAATAATCTGTCGTGAGTTAGTTGTACCTCATTTTTAGTTGCTATAAAACCTGTTTTGTTTTTCCAGTTTAAAAACTTTTCATAGCCTATTTTTGCTAATTTTATTTGATCACCGGTAAATTGCCCCATGTCTTCATGGCTAACAGGTTCTTCATACCCAAGACAATTTAATTCGCACATCAAATGAGCACACGTGCCAGCATTAGCCAGATCATCGACATAATCTCTTACATTAATACCCTCCAAACCAAGATTATTCGCCCAGTAGACTAACGCTGGCTTATCCATAACACCTGTAATAGTTGTAGTGCCAGGAACCCTTTTCTTTTTACCATCTATTATAACATAATATCGTTGATGGGTTTTTGCTTTTTTTGCAGAGCTTTTTACTAAATCAGTCATTACACCTCCTTATAAGGTTGTTAAAACACTTCCCATGTTAAAAGGTGTTTTGATTTTGTTATTTTCAACAAACCCCTTGCCTGGAACAAGAAGTTTGAAGTATTTTTCTTTTGTTCCAGTTTTCACGGAATTTTTTTGAGTAGCCTTTTTCTGTCCATTCCATCTCAAGCCGAAAAGTCTTTGTATTTTTTTCATCATTTGGGTTTCCACCTTTTCTTTTAATGTACCTTTTCATTGCCTTTATTTGGGCTGTATTGTATTCTTTTAGCATGTAAGACATATTGCCTCCAATATTTAAAATGGCGTATAACTGTTATCTGGGGGTTTTTCAAGCGATGGTTTAACATCAGCACCGTTACATTGGTAAAAATGGTCCTTCACATACTGAAGGCATTTTATCACTGTCTCCTTTGTTCCAGGCGGCTTCCCCGTTGCGTCCTTTAGAATAATTTTCACATCGTTTAACAGTTGATTGTGTTCTCCGTCTAACCTAGCGCTGTTATTTCCGATTTGTACTTGTGCCACTATTTACCCTTTCTTTTTGAAGTTATTTAACAAAACAAAGTGTTATCTCTTTGTATTAAATATAGCCTAAAAAAAAGGTGTTGTCAACAGTTATTTTACTTATTTTAATTTTTTGTAGATTTTTTGAATTTTTGGTATGGTTAGAATTCAGATACCGGGTCTACTGATTTGATGTGGAGACATATTTCTCTGCCATTATCTGTAATAACAGTGTCTTTTATGTAGAATAATCTGTCAGAATCAAATGTAATTCCATTAGAATCACCGTTAAGATATACTATATCTCCTATTTGGTACTGATCTGTTAGACTATTTATATCTGTGTAGTGATCGTAATCGATATATAGTTCAATATAAAAATGTACCTCAGCGAATTCGTTAGCTTTTGTTTCCGCTAGTTCTTGCGCTCGTTCTTCATCATATATATACGGGCTTTCTATGGTCAACGTTCGTTTTTTGCCACCATAATAATCACTTCTTGCTTGCTTTAGTGTTATACCTGACTTAGCCAAGGTGAAAGAGTCGGGTAGGGTATATACAGATTGATATTCATCTGTGCTATTATTCCGGTTGTATTTAATAATGACATCATTATATATTAAATCATTGCCGGTTTGATATATAGATATTCTTCTTTGTCCGGATTCTTTCAGGAATAATATTTCTTCTATTTCTATTTTATTCCCGGTATCTGTGTCATCGTATATATTGTATAGGTTAACTATAGATAATTTATTGTTGTAAGTCTTGAATAGTAAATAGTTATAGTGATTTGCTATTTCTGAGACAAACTCAAAACCTTTTTTTCTTTCGTCTTCTATGCCATAGGAGAATGCACAAGCATTTTGACTCATTGTTGATAGCGTCATAGCTCTATCTAAACCACCAGTAAAACTTACTGCTACGAAAGTACCATTCCCATATGTAACACTGGTATAATTATTATTGGGAGTAACCATAGTCTCCCACGTTATACCATCTGTTGAAGTCATAACCTTGTCTGAACTACCAGTTGAGCTGACCGATACATAGAGACTGTTTCCATACGTGACGTGAGTATAAGCATTATTAGTCGGCGTAGTTCTGGCTGTCCACGTTATACCATCTGGCGAAGTCATAGCCCTATCTAGGCTACCACTCGCACTAACTGCTACGAAAAGATTATTTCCGTATACAACACTGGTATAAGTGTTATTATTTGGTGTGGTTCTAGATGTCCACGTTATGCCATCTGGCGAAGTTATAACACCACTTAAACTAGAGGAGCCACTAACTGCTACAAAAAGATTATTCCCATATGTCACACCATTCAGACTATTATTATTTGGTGTGGTTCTAGATGTCCACGTTATGCCATCTGGCGAAGTTATAACACCATCTAAACTAGAGGTTGCTCCAACTGCTACGTAAAGATTATTCCCATATGTCACACTATTTAAACTATTACTAGTCGGTGTAGTTCTGGATGTCCATGTTATACCATCTGGCGAAGTAGCTACCCCCCCACCAGTAGTAACCAATACGAAAAGACCACCCCCATATGTCACACTACTACAAGAAAAACTTGATGTTCTTGCTGTCCATGTTATACCATCTGATGAAGTCATAACTGTACTACTTGCACCAGTACCAACTGCTACGAAAAGATTGTTCCCAAATGTCACCTCATAATAAGCATTACTATTTGGTGTAGTTCTGGTTGTCCATCCACCGATTTGTAAGAGAGACCATCCATCACCAAAGTCATCCACTTCATACCCTAGCTCTTGTGTCAGTATTTGCGCACACACACTTTGTGGGTAAATACATATATCTCCTTCAGTGTCTCCTGTGATACTTGCAACATCCTCCGTTATCTTTCTGCCTTGTAATGGGGCGATAACATTCTCTTTTGTAAAATCCACAAGAAAGTCAACCCAAAGCCCTATCTTTCTTATTGTTGCCACACAACCGTTCCCTGGCGCCGTCGCTAGTAGGTCTGTTACCTCCATAAAATAAAAACGCCATCTTTTATTAATGTCTTTTAGCCTCGATAGCCCAAAACCGTCCATATCTGGAGGCCAATCACAATTTGTTTTGGTTATGTTTGCATCATATATATCGTCATAGGTTGGATCATAAGACGCTAACGTTTCAGGATCTTCTTTTGCTGATGAAACCCCGTTTATGGTGCTGCTCCCAGAATCACCAGTGTGTCTGATTAGTTGTAAGATAGCATGCCCAGTTGTATGTGTTTCGTAAGTAATCACATCAGTATAACTAATATATTCGTTCACATCTGCAACGCTTATTATAAAACTATCAAATACTTGTGCAGATGAGGTTGCCCTAGCATACGTAAAGTCTGCATCTAACCCTACATAGCACGCTGAGACAGTTGCGTCTAGAACTATCTTGTTAAATTGCAAATCGAATATAAAATACATCCCTTGTGGGCCTGTGGCTCTAAGGTCATGGTAATGATCCATATATAAAATTACACTTGTAAGATCGTTTTTTATAATATTTTCTATGTTCCCTGTCATTCCATAGTTTGTCGGTGATAAATATTTTTCTAAGGACATGCCATATTGATACATTGTAGACACTGACTTTGGGTAAAAAAATTCTCTAAAGGATAATAGATTCTTTGCTGCAAATTTTTCTACCAAGTACACGGTGCTACCCGCTGAATGTTCAACGACCTCTGTATCATCATAGCCTCTTTCAACAAGAACACCGTTTCCAGCAGATGGTTTTTTTAAGATTAAGAACAATTCCCTATCTATAACAATCACATTATTAGTTATTAGGTCTGTATTTTCAGTGTCAGTTACATCATCCTCGTCAACCCAAGGGATATTTTCTGGATTTGCCATAAATATTTCCTGGACTCCGCTTATAGCACTAGTTGTTGTTGATAATGTTGTACCTGCTGTTGACACGAAATGCACAAAATTATTCCTTGTGTTTACGCCGTATTCATATATAATATTACTTGCGGATCCACCCCTTGCCGCGAAAAAACGTTTTAATAAATTTTCCCAAACTCCAATTTCTATCAAATAATTTAATTCAATATAATCGGCTGCTATTATTTTTCTTCCAGCCTTTTCACTAATTGTAACCGTTTTCCCAAATTCACCATTTTCCCTATCGGTGAGGCTGCCTATTTGTATCGGAATTGTTTTATTTATCGCTTTTTCCGGTATATAACGAAATGCCTTTTCTACAGATACTACACGGAATATGTATTCATATGTTTCCCATAATATTATAGTTGTGTTAGTAGCATCAATACTCTTTATCCTCGCAATCTGGTAAGGCTTTCCCGCAACTTCAGGGTAATAGGTCTCAAACGTCAAAACTACAAGCTCCCCGGTATCAAATATTGATGCATCGCCAGTAGCAAATGTTATAGTATCATAATCTGGGGTTGACACTGGCACCGCAATAGCTTCAGCGTCAGACAAGTCTGATTGATCAGTACAAACTATAGCAGGAAGTAGGATGTCGTCTCTATCATCAATTTGCTCTATCGAAAAACTTATAATATCATTATTAATGTTATAGTTTTTTATTTTTCCTGATATTATTGGCTCACAACTATCAAACTCAACATCGCCGTCTGTATATAACTTAACAGTGCATTTATAATTATTCCACACATCGGTTGGGCTGAACACATACCCGTCTTGCAACATCTCCTCACCGTTGATAAGCTCTATATCAAATGATCCTATTTGGAATATACCATTTTCCGTGTCGCTATTAAAACTCACGTCACCCCAGTATCTCACAAGATTACTATATGTTTGGCTATCAAGAGTTATATCTGGCCTATCAGTTACATAGTATGTGTTGTTTTTCAGTTCTATCTTTGCGACATACGCTTTGTTCGCTCTTGTACTCATTATTTTGGCTCCGATGTTGTTGCATTATCCCACAAAAAGCATAATCTTCGCATCATATTAAACATCATTGGTGTCATGTGACCGTCAAAAAAGAAAACGTTTTGGACATATCCATAAGCTCCGTCTTCTACAAGTCCACCATCTGCATCTTCTTTCAACAAGTTAATTTTGGTGTATCCTCCTGTGTTTGGTGCGCCTGGTACTTCCATATATGATCCTATATGATCCGTTATGTCTGTTGAACCATAGAGGAAATTTGTGAATGTTGTTATTTGTGATGGTGTAATATACACATATGGTGTGCTATTGTGTGAATCATATGTTATTGCACAATCGTACCAAGTATCTGAAACTATTGTGTGATATACATCTTGAGCAACACCTACGGGTTCGTTGTTAATCTGTCCTCCGAATTGTGAAGATGATTGCCAAACAGTAAAATCTATTGTTTCAGCCTCGTTTGTGATTTGGGCTAACCTTAGTCTGTGCGATATGGTGTTAGCTCTTCTGAACTGGCAGAATATAGACAATGATCCGCCGGATTTACTACTAAAACTCGTTGTCCCTGTTGCCCCGGTAAGCTGTGACACTAAACTATCGCCATCCATACGCAAACAATACCCATTACTCCTTATTACGTTAGGGTCGGTATCGCTAGCTAGTACGGCATCTGTTAATGTTAAGTCGTTTCCTTGTAGTGTGTGGTCATTAAGATTATTTGCAACCATTGGATAGGCCGCTATTACGGGGAGTGTCCACGGTACCGTTGACTCAATATCCACGTAAACATCATATACACCGCCTCGCCTTTTGTACCATACTTTTCGCCAATTATTCCAAGACGCTTCAAATAACATTCGATTCTTATTGTCTATCACCGTAAAGTCGTAGTATCCTTCATCAAGAGTTGTTTCCCAAAAGGATTTTATTATTTCTAAATCGTCTCGTTTTACGCCTTTTATCACATATGTAAAACTTGTGGTGCCATAATCCCGAGTTGTTGTTGTATGAGAATACTTTTCAGTGGCGTAAGTGTGTAGTGATAAGCCAGATTGTACAGGAAAATTTGGTGCTCTCATGCCTGTTTTTAAATTTAACGAACTGGTTTCGTATCTAAAATATGGGTTAGCTGCCATTATCCTGTCACCCTTGTATAGAAATAATCTGCATCACCATCTGCAATTTGTAGCGTCCATTCTAATCCACTTGCTGGAGCTGATATAACTTTTTCGTAATAACCACCGTCTGGTTCACCACCATACCACCGCCCTTCATCCTCTGGGAGGGTATAAGCTACAAGGTCAATGCTGCCACCATTAATTAGTTCACTATTTTCCACGAAATCACCTGCATTCAACCATCTGCAATTGTATGTTACAGGAGTATCTACCGTTGCGGAACAGAATGTGTCGCGAAAATCTATTGTAATACCGGCCCCATTACAACCAATCGCAAGTCCTAATATTAGTTGGTGGATCCAGAAAGGCAGGTTTCCAACTAACATTATTGATATTCTTATAGTGCTTGAGTTTGTTTTTCTATATTTTTTTTTCGTAAAACCAGTTATTTTTGTTTCGAATTGTGGCATTACTTCAAACTCAACTGACTCAATATATTTCTTAAAAACGCTTTCTATTTCATATTCCGTTATGTTATAGAGTAGTTGTCCATCGAATGTAGTCCCCGTTGGAAGTACTGGTCTTATCATCCATGCCATTCTATAACTTCCTTCCTATCGTTTTTCTTCTACCTGTATTGATCTGTGCCTCCAACATCTGTTCAGATGATACACCGTAAAAATTATTTATGATGCTACTATTGGTACGGTTAAGGCCTCTTGCCGTATTCGCGGTGTTATTCTGTATTGCCCTCAATGTGTCCTCGTGCATTGCTGTCTGTGGTGCGGATATTACTGATTCACCACCACCGATGTTGATAGGGATAGTATCTTTTTGCCTTGATCGCTTAATACCATCAATACCGATCATACCCGTTTGAAAATTCTGTGCTTCAATTTGCGCTACAGTTAGAGCTCCCTGTGCAAAAGCCGCCGCCATAGCAAGGCTCCTCGTCCATATTGGCCCTGGAGTATCGGCAAACGCACCGGCCGCCGCTTTCCCTATATTCACACCTGCCTCAGCAATAGCAATTACTTGTTGTGCTCTTGCGAACGCTCTTCGTTTATCTTCTGATTCTTGCAGTATTGCTTCTTTTTGTCTTGCGAAATCTTCTTCTGACAAACCAAGTTTTTCAAGTGACTCTATTTCTTTGTTAGTACGAATATTTATTATACCTATAATCGCATTGTTAATAGTACTCATTGAAGAAAGCCCCTGTTGTGCAATCGCTCGCTTTTCTGCCTCTTCTTTTTGCTTATTTCTTATTCGCTCATCAGATTGCCGTTTTTCTATATCCGTCTTAAGCCTTTCATGTTCTTCTGCTGTTATTACTTCTTGTTGCCGCCATTGTTCTATAATAGCGAATTCTTCTTGCAACCTTAGTTCAGTGCCACTCTTGCCTATTTCATTCAACCGGTTCCAGGCCTGTTTTCTTTGTTCTATATATTCTTCCTCTAGTTGTAGCTCTCGCTTTTCTGCCTCTTCTAACATCCTCTCACGTTGCTCTAGGCCTTCTGCGAATCCTTCGTAAACTGCTAGCGTTTCTACTGTAATTTTTTGTTTTTTTGTTTTTTGTGGACGTTTTGGCTCCATAACATCAGTGGTTACAGCGGTTTGAACTGGATCACTAACTATCTTTTGGTACTCTTTGTTTGTTTCTATTATTTTATTTTTCAGGTTTTCTATATGCTTCTCTGCTGTTGTTAATCTTATATTCCGTCCACGAAAAGGACTTTTTACAAACTCACCACTTGCATTTCTTACAGCTTCTTCCCATAATTTTATTTCTTGTGTGTATTTTTTTATTTTCTCGTAAGACTCATCCGATTCTTCAGTATTATCTTTGTTTAATTTTAATATTGCTTTCCAACCGGCTATCGTTTCAATGAAAAAATTAGTAGCTATTTTTGTCCCAGAAAGTAGTAGTTTGTTCCACTCAACCTGTAGTGGTATTATTTCTTTCCCTATTTGTTCTTGAATATCGCCTAGTTCATTAGCCATCTGTTCAAGCTTTCCCACGTCTGTTTGCGCAAGAGCTTCAGACATACCACCGAAAGCCTTTGTTATCTCACCAACTGCATTATCAATTCTTTCGGTACTCCCAGCAGCGCCGTCTATCTGGATACCGTATCGACTTAAAGCATTTGTGCTAGACGCTACAGACTTTGTTACAAGATCGGCTGCTGATCTCAGATCCATACCTTTTGCAGCGGCAAGATCTAATATTGCTGGTGTAAGTTTTTTTATCTGTGCTTCTTCTTTAATAAAAGCTGCAACTAGTGTTTGCGCTTCTATTATAGCCTCATCCCCAAAAGTCGTATTTTTCTGTAGCGCACTTGCGTGGTTAAGCAATTCATGACTTGTTTTGCCTAGCGCCTGTGATAGCCCTTTCTCAGCTTGTATTTGCCTTTTTGCTAGTGTTGATGATTCAACAAGGAACGAATTAACCTTTGCAAGCGCGAATAGGCCACCAATTGAACCAGCAAGGAGTTTAAACGATTTGTCAAGGTTTTTTATACCCCTTGACGCTTCTTTGCCGTCATAGTTTATTTTAACGGTCGATACAGCAGTATTTTTTTTACCAATTCCAAACATTATTCCCGGCTTTCAATAATTTTCCCTGCAATAGATAGTTTTTTCCAATCATTCCAAGATAATTTCCCAAGTCTCATTATATCACAACCAGCTTTGTGTATTTGATATAAATGCACAAATTTTCTAACTTCATCATATTTCCAATAGTTATCATACCACAAACACCCTTCTTTACATTGCCATTCATCGTCAGAGTCGCACACGTCACATCCATCAGGAAATCCTTTTATTACCTTTTTACCATTTTCGTCCTTTTTATAACCATAAACGTCTTTCAAAATCACAAGAAATTCATCAAAACTTAATGTTTTTTTTTACATATCGTATCTATTTTGTAGGCTATTGCAACCATATCAACAAGTATATACCCATGGTATTTTTTGATATAGTTAAATTGCTTTTCTGTTTCCAACGAATCAATAGGGTTATCATTATCATCGTAAAAGCCTTTAGATGATACAAAAATTTTTTCAGCATTAGGAAGGAAAAGGTCACGCACTACAATTTCTTGTATTTTTTTTATCTTTTTTTTATCACGCTTTATTTCCTTTAGCTGTAATTCACTTCCTATGCCCTCCGCGTACTCATATTGATATGCAAGGATCTCCTCATATGTTGGCCTACGATAATAGACAGATCCTATTGTTTTACCCTCTCTATAGACCTCTATGCATCCGTTCCCACCACACACTAAAGGCTGCTTCTTTTTAAAAAGATTAAACATAAATTGCATTATAACCCGTACTCACTTCCGACTGAACAAATATATCGCATGCTGTATTTGTGCTGTCTTCAAATACTTCAAAAGGTATTGTCTTGTCTATAGGTGATTGATCTCCCTCAGCACCGCTATTTAACTGTACTACAGGGAAAAAGATATCTATACCGTATGGGTCAGTACCAGAGATATATTTTCCAGCATATTGTATCTCTATTGCCTTTTGTGTATCAGCAAGAATCAATGTGTCTGTGTTAATACTTGAATTATCTTTACGAAGATTAATTTCCACATTGTAAGTTCTGTCACTTCTTTCGAAAGTATTTATGATTCCGTAGGAACCGGCCCTTGGTAGATCTTCCGCTGATATCCCATTGCTGCCTGTTATTGTCATTGTGTTAATGAGTGTACTAAGATTTACCAGGTTTGCACCTAAATCCTCACCCGAGAAATCTACAGAACTCCCCTTGAGATTCGCGTCAACACTGTCGGCAATCCATATAGAGCATGCCTTATAATTTACATATGGTTCACCGTCGAAATCAAAAGCCTCATCTGCACTATCCATATTACCGGCGGTGTTAGCAGCCAAAGCACCTGCTGTGTATTGATGGCGATTCCCAAAACCTGAAAATGTTACTTCTGGTGTCCCGTTTCCACCACTTGCGAGAGTTATAGAAAATTCATTCACCATACACCCTGAAATAACAGTATTGTTTCCAGTTCCTCCGGTACCAAACTCCATTGTAAAAGTTGGTAATGTTGTGTCATCAGTTCCAAGGTGCCATAATTCATGACGTTCAAGATCTCCGCTCGTAGACACTGCATATGTTTTCCCCTGGAAGTATGCGAGAAAGTAAGCTATTTCTGACATCCGCTTACAGGTATAGGTAAACGGTGTCCACAATGCCTGTAATTCTTGTTTTGTACCATGTTCGCCAGATCCCAATTTCATTTTATCCGTTTCGAACAAATATTCTGGCTCTGGTAAATTCATTTTACCTCTTCCCTCAAAGAAGCAATTCGTGTCTGGAGTACCAGCAGTTGCCTCTCTGTGTGAAAAAAACACTTTATTTTTTCTTGGATTTTCAGTTGCCATAGATTTTTCCTCCTATGCCCATTTATTTACTGTTATTATTATTGCGCTTTCTATTTCTAT
>Ga0224513_10000005_pt1 | contig 63490 bp, 77 predicted proteins | sample SF_May12_sed_USG_5_FD_169109 | JGI IMG/M metagenome (GOLD analysis project Ga0224513, IMG submission 169109) | Sediment microbial communities from San Francisco Bay, California, United States - SF_May12_sed_USGS_21 | ecosystem: Environmental > Aquatic > Marine > Sediment | place: USA... | reverse complement strand
AGGCTACCTATGTGACGAAGTCTTTTACGATACGGTAAAGGATGCAGAAGAACGTCATTGGGATGATGTAGCTACCTACAATGAGAGATTCAGTGGAGACGATTATTAACCTAAACAAAAACAATTATGTCAAAATATAGCAATTGTTGTGGAGCAAGACCATTATGGTCAGATACCACATTGTGTGGTGACTGCAATGAACACGCAGAGTTCTACACAGAAACCGAAAATCAAGATTAGGGTTACACCTATCTAAACAAAAGTGGGATGCGTAGACACACTTGTATGGAGCAAAACCATATCCCACATCTAACTAGGATGAAGTCCCTTCCGACAAAAAATGGGCGATTTAAAAATGGCAAGATTTATATTAGATGTTATGACAGATGACATCAGCAAAGTTCTTGATGTAATTGAAAGGGATAATTTTCTTTCAGACAATGTCACATCAATTAGATGTATTGACGAAACAGAAGACAATCAGTTTTATTCTTGGGATGAAAACACATCACCAATGATGAATGTATTGAGCAAAAAACAATTAGAAACCGACAGAGAAATTCTGTCAAAATATTAATCAATTAAACAATTAGAATTATGAAAAGTAATAAAATATTAGTCAGCGATAGTGCATTTTTAGAGTGTGTAGATGAGATTGCTACACAAATCACTGAGATGAATTTTGGTGAAGAAACTTACAGAGAAGTAAATACAGAAGGGACAAGAATGTTCGAGTTTTGCTTTACTGAAGAAGCACAAGATTTTTATAATGAAAAATTTGATGAGTACGAAACATTAATCAACAACACATTAAATGTGTGGAATAAACAGAGAGAACTATGAGAACAGAGAACAAATTAATCGCAGAATTTATGGGGGTAGTATTCCATGATGACGAGAATCAATACTACAACGCAGATGGACTGCACATAGGATTAGACTTAAAATACCACACCTCATGGGATTGGTTGATGCCTGTACTCATAAAGTGTATGCAAACAGGAGATGACACCGATAAGTGGGATCACTTGTACAACGTATTATCAGAGCTTAATGTAGACAAACTATACAAAGCAGTAGTAGAATTCATCAAATATATTAACCAATTAAACAATTAGAATTATGAAAGTAAAAATTCAAACAAGACAAGTGTACCACAAGTTCGCAGAAGTAGAAATAGAAATTCCAAGTGATTGGAAGGACAGTGATGGTTTAGAACTACAAGACTATTTAATAGCTAGGGATGACCTATACACAGATAAGATTGATAAAGCCATATCCCAAGCAAAGTATGAATATGGCTTTGGAACAGACTCTGATGCCAACTCTCATTACAATTCAGCCATGAATGAGCCAGAATCAGAATCTGAGTGGCGATACGAGTGTGATGAACTACACGATGGGGGACATCTGTAGCTAATCAAAAGAACCATTTATTAATTAAGCCTATGCAATTATGTGTAGGCTTTTTTTATTGCCGATTATAATCTAAAAATGCCGATTTAGGGAGTCCCTAAAAAATCCCTAACGTATGATAATGCAAGGCTTCATTTAAGTGCAAGGTTTCTATATTATGTGCAATAAAATTCTTATATTTGTCTAAATCAAATTCAATAAAATTATGAAGAAAATGAAGCTCACTGTACACCTATATTACGGAGGAAATCATCCTGCTGAAACAAAGTACACACAAGACATAGAGCAAGCACGTAGGTGGGTTGCTGATGCCGAACATGGAGAGATTATTAACGAACAAAATATATTAGTAGAATGAAATTTGAACTATTTAATCAATTTGCATCAGAGGTATGCAAGGTTTTCGGTATTAGTGAAGACGATGTATTTACCAAGAATAAGGAGGCATCTGTAGTGGATGCAAGGTATTTATTGTACTATATGTGTTCTGCTAGAAAAATTAAGATAACGTACATCCAGAAGTACATGAGAGAGCGAGGTTACGACATACCCCACTCAACAATACACTACGGCATAAACCAAGTGAAAAAGAAGGTACACGAGGATCAAGACTATCAAATTGTGATCGATAGAATCAACAATATATGTTCACGCTTTTAGAAATATTCAACCAAGCAAAAAGTGACCATTACTCTAAGCTTTTAAAAGGCAAAGGTGTTGAGTCATTTTTATGTTATGGATTTAAAATTCTCAGAGTAAATGATTCAGATGAAATAAAAATAATTGACATGACAAAGGGTGGAGACTTTTACAGAGAGGTATCAAAACACGAGTACCATACTTTTCAATCATTAGGTTGGAAGACTGCAATTTATGTACTATATTTGTCTAATTGTCGTGCAAAGTTATCTAGGCTAGAGGCTAGAATAAAGGATGCTCTGGTCAACAATGAAAGTGTCAAGCTTATCCGTAAACTTAAAGCGAGCAGAGAGCAGATACTTAAAAATTTTAATCGAGTAAAAATCAAGTTAAATTAAATTAAATTATGAGCAAAACAGAAAAATCAGTTTTTGAAACTCTGTCGGCTATCAATGTCAATGACAAGGTCGAGCAGAAAAATGGATTAACTTATCTCTCTTGGGCATGGGCATGGGCAGAGGTAAAGAAGAACTACCCTAGTGCAACGTACAAGGTAGTGAAAGACGAGGCATCCAATATGCCATTCGTATGGGACTCACACATGGGTTATATGTGTAGCACAGAGGTGACTATCAAAGGTGAAACTTTGGAAATGTGGCTACCAGTTATGGATGGAGCAAACAAGGCTATGAAGTTGGAGGCATATGAGTATACCACAAGGTATGGTACAAAGACTTGTCAAGGTGCTACGATGTTTGACATCAACAAGACAATCATGAGATGCCTTGTAAAGAACTTAGCTATGTTTGGATTAGGTCACTACATCTATGCAGGTGAAGACATCCCACAAGATGACAAGAGTGTAGCAGAGAAGTTAGCTACTCCTAAGAAGACTACTCCCAAGAAGACTACTCCCAAGAAGACTACTCCCAAGAAGGAGGTCACTACTATAAAGTTAGACATCGGTGATGATAATTGGGACAAGGTGATGAGGTATGTGATAGCCAACAAAGAGTTAGGCTTGAAGAAGATTGGTGAGAACTTACTTACCAAGTATAGTATGACTGCAAAGGTTAAGAAAGAAATAGCTAAATCCTTATAAGCCATGTCAGACAAAATAATCAAACAACTTAAAGACGATAAGGAATATTACGGAGGGATAGGTAAAAACTATCTCTCCAATAGTGATATTGGAGCATTACTTTCTAATCCAAAGGAATATGGGGTACAGAAAGAAGACAACGTAAATTTTGCAAAAGGAAGACTATTCCACCACCTGATCTTAGAGCCTGAAAAAGTACAAGATTGGAACGCAGTGGATGTGTCAAGCAGAAACACAAAGAAGTACAAGGAAATATTAGCCGATTCTGAAGAGCCATTCCTTTTGCTACAGAAGGAGTATGATGACATCCAAGAGTTAGCTAAGGTAATGACTGCTAACTTAGATTTCTACGACATGATATATGCTAAAGGTAATCAGTTTGAAGTACCTGCTATTGGTGAGATAGGAGGAGTGATGTGGAAAGGGAAGGCAGACATAGTTTGTGATGACTGCTTGATTGATATTAAAACCACAAGTGACATAAATAAATTTATTTATAGTGCTAGAATGTACAACTACGATAGCCAAGCATACGTTTACCATACACTGTTTGGTAAGCCTCTAAAGTTTCTAGTGATTGACAAGACTAATGGTCAGCTAGGAGTCTTTGAAACAACGGCAGACTTTATTGAGAAGGGTGCAGAAAAGGTTGAGAAGGCAATCGAGGTATACAACAAATTTTTTGGCAAGGATGCTACAGATGACGTAAACCAATACTATCGTCATGTGGAGCTTTTTTGAAAAAATTAAAAAATCATCTGCTATTATATACTTACAAGTTCCAAAGGTATGTAATACTAGAAAGGATAAGAATCTACTTATCGAGGAAACAATTAAACATTTGGAACGAACTATTAAAATTAAACAATAATGGAATTATCAGTTATCGGTAGAATTACCAAAGTATTACCACCACAGAGTGGAACATCAAAGTCTGGAAATGCATGGACTAAGCAACTTTTTTTAGTTGACAACGGAGAAACATACAACAACTTGTTTTGCTTTGAGTTGTTTAAAGATGAAAAGGTACAACAGTTTAATCAGTACAACAATGTAGGAGACTTTGTTAAAGTTGAGTTTAATGTAAACTGCAACGAGTATAACGGAAGGTATTACACTAGCCTACAAGCATGGAAGGTTTCTAAAGCAGATGCAGTTAACATGAATGTAAACGAACCAGAAATCGTTCAAGCAGGAGAAGAAGATGATGTTCCATTCTAAAAATGTATTTAGTAACTCAAGGGAGATTAACGTCTCCCTTTTTTTACCAATAATGCGTGACGATTATGACAAAAAACTAATCCCTATTTATATATATAGTTTTTATATATTTATTTTTTTTATTCCCTATACGATAGTAAAAATTTGTCACAAAATAACACAGAGCTAGAAACCAGATAGTTATATAATTTAAATTGACATAAAAACGACACAGAAATGACAAAAAACATCACAATATTCAGAAATATTAAAGAAACTGATACTCCGTTCTATGTGAGTATCGAAAATATACTCACCAGAATTAAGGATGGTAAGACAAAAGAGTTAGTTAAAAGCATTAGGCAAGAGACAGACAAAAAGAAACGAAATGAATTAAAAAAAGATTTACCTGCTATATGTTTCAGTGGCACATTTACTAATAGAAAAGATTCATCTTTGATTGAGCATAGTGGATTTATCTGTTTAGACTTTGATGGGTATGAGAAGAAAAAATTAATGCTTGAGGCTAAACAAAAACTGACTAAGGATAAATACACCTATTCAGTATTTGTCTCTCCCAGTGGCAATGGATTAAAAGTATTGGTTAAGATACCTCAAGATGTTGATAACCATGTAAACTACTTTATAGCACTAGAAAACTACTATGAGTCAAAGTATTTTGACAAGACATGCAAGAATGTGAGTAGGGTATGTTACGAGTCTTATGATCCTTTATTGTTTTTAAACAAGAACTCTTCTGTTTGGGATGAAGTTGCAGAAGTAGAGTACAAGGAGTTTACCTCAGCAGATTCGCCAACCATTCCAATTACCGATGAAAACAAGATTGTAGAGATATTAGTTAAATGGTGGACTAAAAAATATCCAATGACTGAAGGTCAGAGAAATCAAAATGTATACATACTTGCTATGGCATTCAATGACTATGGTGTTCAGCCATCACTAGCAGGATACATTCTTAATCAGTATGCCACTAAAGACTTTAATCAGAAAGAAATCAAGAGAACTATAGACTCAGCATATTCCAATCGTCAGAACTTTGGAACAAAGTATTATGAAGATGATGTGGCAATAAGCAAGATAAAGCAAAGCCTTAGAAGGGGAGTATCAAAAAAAGAGATTCGTCAGCAGTTTGAAGATACGGCAGTTGGTGGCGATGTGATTAATGCCGTTATAAGTAAAGAGGAAGACGAGTTAAGTAAATATATATTTTGGACAAAAAGTGAGAAGGGTGTTGTTAAGATTGTTCACATAGAATTTAAAAGGTTTTTAGAAGATAATGGTTTTAGTAAGTTTTGTCCAGAGGGAAGTAAAAATTATGTATTTGTAAGAAGGGAAAGTAACCTAGTTGATCATACATCTGAAAAAGAAATAAAAGATTTTGTTCTTTCACATTTACTTACTCTTGATGATATTAGTGTATACAACTACTTTGCGGATTCAGTCCGTTTTTTTAGGGAAGAGTTTCTTACTCTTCTTGAAACAATTGATATATTCTTTACCGAAGACACCAAAGATACTTCATACCTATACTACGATAATTGTGCAGTAGAGATAAAGAAAAATAATGTAAGGATAATTGAGTACAGAGACCTAGATGGATATGTCTGGAGAGACCATATTATCGGCAGAAAATTCAAGATTTGTAAGGTTGGAAAATGTACTTATCAAACATTCATAAAAAATATATGTGGAGGTGAGAAGGAATCTCAGAAAATAAAAACAATGGAAAGCACCATTGGATTTCTTCTTCATGCTCACAAGAACTTGTCTTACTGTCCTGCCGTTATATTAAACGATGAGGTTATTACAGACAACCCAGAGGGAGGCACTGGTAAAGGAATTTTCATGAAGGCAATATCTCAAATGAAAAAGGTTGTTACGATCGATGGTAAATCTTTTGCCTTTGAGAAGTCTTTTGCCTACCAATTAGTGTCGGCAGATACACAGATTCTTGTTTTCGATGACGTTAAAAAGTATTTCGACTTTGAGAGGTTGTTTAGTGTGGTAACTGAAGGAATGACTCTAGAAAAGAAAAATAGAGATGCGATATCAATACCATTTAGTAAGTCTCCTAAAATAGCTATAACAACTAACTACGCAATAAAAGGAAGTGGCAACTCATTTGCTCGTAGAAAGTGGGAGGTAGAACTCAGTCAGCACTATAACAAGAACCATACTCCATTAGATGAGTTTGGTAAATTAATGTTTGGAGATTGGGATGACGATGAGTGGTGCAAGTTTGACAATTACATGATTCAAAATCTACAATTATACTTAAATAATTCACTAATAAAGTCACATTCAGTAAATCAAAAGATTAGAAACCTAGGTGCTGATACAAGCCATGAGTTTATAGAGTGGTGTGGACTTATTGAAGGTGAGGTGGATAATCCACTGCTTACAAAGAATCGAGTGAACTACAAGCAGACTTTATATATTGAGTTTACATCCGAGTATCCTGACTATGGTCCAAAAGCGAAGATGTCTATAACTAGAAATAGGTTCTACAAGTGGCTCGTTGCTTATGCTAACTATAAGTTTGAATGTAACCCAGAAGAGGGTAGAGACAGAGATGGTAGATGGATTAGATTCAGAGGTAAGGAAGAGTTAGAAGTTCAAGGTAAAATATTTTAAGATGATTGAATTTAGAGACTATCAAAAGAATATTATCAGTCGAGGAACTGAAATTCTAAAAGACAATGGATTCTTATACCTAGCAATGGAGGTTAGGACTGGAAAGACTTTAACAAGTCTAGGTATTGCTGATCAGATGGGTGTTGAACACGTATTGTTTCTCACTAAAAAGAAAGCCATATCATCAATCGTTGGTGACTATGACCTTATGTGTCCTGCATCTTTTATATTGTTTACTATAAACTACGAGAGCATGCATAAGCTACCACAGAATATTAAGTGGGACATCGTTGTTATTGACGAGGCTCATAGCTTAGGTGCTATACCCAAGCCTAACAAACGTGCTAAGGATGTTAAGGCGTTAATCAAAAAGAACAAGAGTAAAGTAATTCTGATGTCAGGAACACCAACACCTGAGTCGTACAGTCAAATGTATCACCAGGTGTATGGGATTCCAAACAACCCATTTAGAGAGTACGTAAGCTTCTATAAGTTTGCAAAGGACTATGTGAATGTAAAGCAGAGAATGATAAACTCTATGATGATTAATGACTACTCTAGAGGACTTGAAACGATTGTTGATAAGATGAACCCTTACACAATTAGATTCACTCAGAAAGAAGCAGGCTTTGAAAATGATATAGTTGAAGAGGTTTTGGAGGTCGAGATGGATGAGTTAACTTATAGCTTAAGTTCTAAACTAAAAAAAAATTTAGTTATCGAGGGTAAGGATGATGTTATACTTGCAGATACTCCAGTAAAACTTATGATGAAGCTTCATCAGATGTATAGTGGCACAGTAAAGTTTGAGAGTGGCAATTCCATGATCCTTGACTTGAGTAAGGCTAAGTTTATTTATGACAACTTTTGCGTATCAAAGGTTGGAATATTCTATAAGTTTAAGGAGGAGTTAAACGCACTAAAAGAGGTTTACGGAGACCAGTTGTGTACAGAGCTTGAAGAGTTTAATTCTACGGATAAAACCATAGCCTTGCAGATTGTTAGTGGGCGAGAGGGAATCAGTCTACGTAACGCAGAGTTTCTGGTGTACTACAATATCGATTTTAGTGCCACAAGCTATTGGCAGAGTCGTGACCGAATGACAACCAAGGATAGCAAATTAAGTAAAGTTTACTGGGTGTTTGCTAAGGATGGTATAGAGAAGCAAATATACAAATCAGTAATCCAAAAAAAGGATTACACCTTGAAACACTTTAAAAAAGATTTATTAACTTTAAATTATGACTGAAATATGAAACGATTTGAAACAATAAAATTTGATAAGACAAAAACCTTACAGAAAGAAGGTATGGAAATAAGTAGCTACATAGCAGGAGTAAATAGTGGTGTTTATGGATTACCATTTGTAATTTCTGTAAGGTGTTGGGCGAGCAAATGGTGGTTTAAAAAATTCTTTTACCGAGAAATGAAGTTGAATATTTTTGAAGTTAGACAACTAAAAGAAGAACTTGATAAAGTGATAAAGTTTTATGAGAATAAACGACTTTAAAATGAAAAATATACTTAATAAAAAAGCAATTAAAAATGCACTTTATACGGTGTTAGGCACATTTAAAAAAGCCTTGACACAAAATAGATGCGATAATTGTGGTTTTACAAAAGATGAAGTTTATGTAACCGAACACTTTACAGAAGGAGGATTTATAGAGTGTATGAAGTGTTACAATAACAGAACTAATTCTTAATTGTTGCTAACGGTTTGTATATGAAGCTGTACGCAGTATGCTTTATATACTGTGTTAGGTACTTTAACTTTAAATTAATTGATATGAAAATTTGGATACATAAGGCAGACAAAAAAGGATGGTGGAAATATTGGAAGCCAACAATGTTAAATACAGTAGGTGTAGAACTTGATGATGCCAAGCCAATATACAGATGGTTATGGTGGGGTTATTGTGCCTAACGCACGAGTATAAGGAAAGTAATTTTACGGATAAATAAACTATAAATTAAAACAAGATGGATTTAAAACACAAATTAAAAGATTTAGTAATGTCTGAATTTGCTTATGACCTAAGTAAACACGAAGATGAGGGGGAGGCAAAAGTTAATAATGTAACAGAGAACTTAGTAAAATTATTTTCTTTATACATTGTTAGCCAAGGAACTGAACTGTTGCCTGATTTTTTATATAAGGACAGTTACGGAACAAGAATAGGTTATCACGGAGATAGCGAAGTTAGTGATGAATGGGAAGATTATCTTAAAAAATTAGGTAATTGTGGCTAACGATGTGTGTATGGGTAGTTTATTTATGGATTAAAAAACAATAAGATGACAATAGAAGAAAAAAGATTATTAGCAAAACAAATTGACAAGTTGGAAAGGGATTTAAACACCGAATACATTGAATATAAGATGGGCTATCAAAGCGGACTATTTGATGTAATGGAGTTAATAAATAAATTACCTATACACGATGTTAGCCAACAACGTGACCAATTAGAAGCTGATTATGCACGTCGTTGTGAGGAGTTTGCCGATGGAAAATGTAGACCGATAGTTAATGCTGATTGGACTTATTTAAGATGCAAATGTGGGAAAAGGTTTGAGCCTAAAGGCTAATTACTTACAACGAATTAGAATATGAGTAGTGTGGTGAGTAGCACAGCACGTAAGATGGAAGGCTGACACTTCAAATGTGCATTGATTTGTTGGTATAACCAAGCCACGCCACATTACTTATATTTATTGTTGTATGTCTTTTTTAATTGCATACAACGAATTGTATAACAAATTTAAAGAGAACGAATTATGGAACAAATATTTTTAGCATTAGCATTTATTATGATACCATTAATGATGCTTTGGCATAGTAGAAAAAAGAAGTGAACGTATTTTTGTTATACGTTGTTGTAACACGTTTTTAAATGTGATTACAACGTTTAGTGTAAAATGGCGTTTTAATGCATTTTAAACATTGTTGTGGGTATGTAAGCCTACGACTTAAATAGATAAATTATGACTGAAATAGAAAAGAAAATTCAAGAAGCAAAAAACGAAAGACAAAATATCAAAAATGATATTGCTGAAAGAATGACGATGCTTAGGGTCAGAGAAGCTGAACTTAGGGCGATTGAATCGTTTATAGACCAATTAAATGATTTGAAAAGCAAAACTAAGTAGGCTTATTACCTACAATGTCCGTGTATGTTGCGTTTTAATACAATTAGATAATGAAAGAATTATACGAATTAATTAAATACTTGAAAGATAATGGTTATGAACATCTTAAAATTAACCCTGACTTGCTTGTTGGTATAGTCGAATACTTTGAAAGTAAGCAAGAACCTAAAAAATGAGATGTAAAATAAAAAACGATGATTTAAAAGCACTGTTTTATTGCTTAAAAAAAGAAGGTGTTATAGAAGAACACGAAAAATGCGAAAAACAATGTAGTTATTGTAAGATGGAAAAATCTTTGGGACAATGACAGAACAGAGGATACAAGGGAAGAGAATTAAACAATTAGAGTCAGAGGGTTACTATGTTATTAAGCTGATCAAGACTAATAAGAACGGCATCCCTGACCTTATCGCAGTTCACCCAGATGGAAAGATACTTTTTAGTGAGATAAAAAAAGAAGGTGGTAAACTATCAGAGTTACAGATATATCGATTAAAAGAATTAGAAAAACATGGATTTAAAACAGAGGTATACAGAGGATGAATATTAAAAAAACAATACAGAAAGCACAACAAATGCTAGATAAATTACCAAATGGTAAGAAAAAAAGTAAGCTATTAAAAAAAATAATTAAATTAAAATTAAATGACAGAACCAATTAAATTATTACAGGAAAGATTTGAAGAAATAAAAAAAGTTATAGCAGTAGCTAAAAAAAACAACTTGCAAAAGATAGATTTACATAAGTTAAATACTATTCACAATAAGTATTACGTATCTATTGAGATATTAAAGAGGTCTACAGATGTTAGCTTTGTAAATAAAGGTATTTTATATAAAGATGCAAAAGATATATTATTTTCTCAAGAAGTAGATATTCAAAAGCTTAAAAAAAGGGTTGGTAAATTAAAGTATGACTTGTCTAAAATTAAAAATGCTGAAACAATAATGGAAATATGATCATAAGTCCGTTAGATGAACAAAGAATTAAATACATTAACCATTTGATGGATAACATACACGACCAGTCAAGCGAAATATATGAAAGCCTAGTTGATAAAGATTTTAATGAAGCAGAATACAATATAAATAAACTTATTTCAACCTTAAACAATATAAAATCTACTTTTAAAGACGAGATTTAGAAAAATTTTAGTATATTTGCCTTAATCAATTCTGTTTGTTTTAAGTTTATGTAACTTTCTAATTGTTTACAAAAACTGGTTAATAGCGAAAGAGCCTCTTAATTGAGGCTTTTTTATTTTCTCTTACGTCTCATCTTTGTGGTTCTCTTCTTTTCAGAATCCCATTTCTTACAGTCCCATTTAGGATCATTCTTAGCGTAACACGCCTTTCTTTGTTTCTTATTTTTAAACGGCATAACTTAAAATAATCTATCTGATTTTGATTTTCTTTTAGTTGAAGGTCCAAAAAGCCTACCAGAACTTGGTATAGACCTTTGTTCTTTAGCCTTCTTTTTATCGTACTCTTCGTTTAATTCCTGTATAGTTTTTATATTTCTAGGTCTACCTCCCTTTCCTGGACCTTCTATTTGATACTTCGAGAAGTTTAATAACCTTAGAATATCTTTACCGATATCTCCATCCTTGCCTATGTTTCCATAATTCTCCACAAACTTAGCAATAGTTGGAGCAGGAACACTTGTAAATGTAGCAAGCTCTAAATATGCTTTTTGATAAGCCTCAGCTTTTTTTGCAGGGTTTTTTAATTTTTCTGCATACACAAACTTTTCAGTTAAAGAACCTGCAATGGATAATAACCCTACTGTTTTTATATTACTACCTGCCCATGGCTTATTAGTAAAAAAGTCTCCTGCCATCTGAAATAAATCTCCTACAAGAAATAACGCATTTAAGTTACCAATAATAGCTGCCCTTAACAAATCTAACTTATCATCATCTCTTTCATCTCTAAGTATTCCTGGAAGTCCCATGGCTACATATTGAAAAAACACAGGCATGATAACATGATACATTAAAAATGTTCTAAGGTTTTGAGCCACTGTACCCTTGCCTGCCTTACGATCCCATGCCGATAGCTTTCTGTTTAGGTTTCTTATAGCCACAATCTCCTTTCTAAGATACTGCTTAGGTGTAGTCAAGAACATATTAAGACCTCTATATAAAGGATCTTTAGTCTGATAATAATCTTTATCCTGAAGGTCACCAGACTGTTGAGTTCTTTTGGTGTCTCTTTCAAATAACCTAACTGCATGATCTATTGCCTCTTGATCTGTAGCATTCGGATTTTTCTTTTTAAATTGTGCCTTGTAGTATGAATAATTTGGCATACCTCCAATGTAAATTGCAGACTTATCACCAAACTTAGTTGTCCACATAGCAAAGTTAACTATCCAGTCTTTAGTTCCTGCAGGAACAAACGCTTTCATATTAGCATCTGAGTATGTCTCAATTGCTCTCATTATACTCTGACGTTGCCTATCCTTCATGTATACAGAGTTATCTCTAATCTCCTTATAAACCTTTCTCATTTCAACCTTGTTCTTTGCAGCATACTTTAAGTAATTCAAAGGACCTATGTCATTAGCATATGTTATAAAAGACGTTAACTGCTTAATCATAATAACAGGACTTATAGCAAGCCTTGATAGTATGAACACGTTATTCATTCCGTTTATAAATCTATTACCCCTAGAGTCAGCAGTACCTCTAGAAGCAATTTTATCAATAATTGCTAGTGTATACTTATATACATCTTTACCATGAATCTTAGTTATTGCATCGGATATATATTTATTGTTAAACAACTTAGACATATCCCTAACAACCTCTCCATATGCAGCAAAGTATTCCATCTGGTTTAGGTATGTGTTTAACACATCCATCATATCCATGGTCTGTATAGGCTTATTACTATTCTGCCTAACCTTTGTCCCTGATGCTCCTACGGCAGTAGAGTAAATATTTCCTGCGTTTTGCAGGTCTAATATGGAAGCCTCTTCCTGGTCAACACCTTCCCTGTAAATTGTTCCTGAGTAGAATTCATTCCAGGGTAAGTCAGTTCTGTAAAGTTTCTTATACGCATCGTTATAGTGATTGTACAGAAATGGATATAGTTCATTAACCTGCCAATCAGCAGTTTGTTTTACATTTGGATCAAGTAAAGCAATCATCTCATTCATTACTCTTTCTGCATTCTCTTCATTTAGAGCCTGAATAGCCTCCCTTTCTGCTTTAGTTGCATCTTTTGGAATGGTTTTTATTCCATACATTTCAGGATTAGCAAAAGACTTTCTATTTGCAGGGTCTTTATACATATTGTATAAGTAAGCAATTTGATTTTGAGACTTAGGAGTCAATGGAACACCATCCTGAATCATTATACCTGTATCTTTTGCAAGTCTATTTTGTCTTGATTGTTTCTTCCACTTTTTACCATATATTTCTTTTAAGTGTTCTTGAATCAACTGCTCAACAAGCATCATTCTTCCCTTAAATAATCTAGTTGCCTCGTCTATTCTTTCGGTAAACATTTCTTGAAGGTTTCCTCCATACATTTCTCCAGGCAACTTATCTAGTCGGTCCATTAAAGAAAATAAATCTTCAGCAGAAGCAAAAGCTCTTTTATCTATACCCTCTTTTAATGATCTTAAAAATCTTTTTATTACATTCTGAGTATCTCTTTTAGCCTTCTCATTCTCAAAAATCTTTTTCATTTTATTCAACTCATCAAAAGCGTCAGGGTCATTCATGTCAATTTTATTGCCTGTAATTGCTTCGTACCCTAACTCAAATTGTTGTAAGTAGTATAAGTGTTGTTCTCTAATTTGTTCCTTTAACTGAGACCTGCCATCCTCAATCATCTCTTTTAATGTTTGAACAATCTGGTCTAACTGTTCTACCTTAGTTTCGTTTGTGTCTTCAAGTTGAAGGGTATTGATATACATCATAGCCAACTCTAAGTCAACCATCTCACTCCTAGTTTCTTCAGTTTGATTAACCTCTGCAGCTAGTTCATTGAATCTATTTTGTAAATTTACTAAAGCATCACCTATCTGTGCAGGAGTTGCCTTGTCATTTAAAATTATAGAGTTTATAAAATCAATTCTTTTTCTTATATCGTCAGATATATTTACTGGTTTTTTTCTTCCAGACTCTACCTTTGAATACTTTTTGTTTAGTATTGATTTTATCTGTGCCTGAAGAGATTTTACATTTGTTTTGTTTACAAACTCAATAACCTCCTTCATTAAATTCTCAATGTTACCTGCATTAACATCATTAACTTTATTCACTAAATCAATAGCATCCTTCTTAGTATACAATGCTTTAGGAAGCGACTGACGAATAAAGTTTCTCAGTGCAGTCTTCTGCTTCTGTAGGTCTCTAGCACCCTTTACTTTTTGTCTAACGGCAGCCATAGCCTTACGAATCTTAGCACCCATATTGTTAGTAGGTCTTACTCCTGCAGTCTTAGTATAGTCTGCTAACATTCTGGCTTGTTGCGTAGAGAAACCTTTTCTAACACGAGTCTCCTGTGTACCCTTCTTCTTGCTACCTACAGTATACTTGTCACCCTCGTTGATGTACTCAGGTTGTTTCTGTAAGTACTCAATAGCTTTGTCCACTATTTGAGTCCTAGTCAGTTTTTTTTCACCCTTTTTCCCTCTAGTTTTTCTGTCGTTTTTCTTCTCAAGTTTTTTTCTGTAGGCTTCTACTCTATTGTATAGTTTAGTTCCTGCCTTGATTCCACCTTTAATGTTTGTAAAACTCTTAGGGACTACTTCTAAGAAGTCTTTATCAAGACTCATTAGTTCATCTACCTCTTTCGCCGATCTATTCAATACACGCACTAAAAAGTCTCTTATATTAGACTCTTTAAAGTTAGCTTGCCTGCCTTCGTTTATAATCTGCTGAGTAGACTTCTGCTCACGACCTTTTGGTCTAGATAGATTTTTCTTGATTCTATTATTTTGTGTTAAAAATAATTCACCATTTCCAGACTTTTTAACACTATAATTTCCTGGAACAGATTCCACCTCTCTTTTGAGATATGTAAGATCAGGTGCAGGTTTAGCGTTAAAGTATCCATCATTACCATAGTAGTAACTATCAGCTATGTCGTAAATTGTTTTTTCTTTTTTAGGTTTAGTCTGAACCTCTTGATTTACAGGGTAATCTTTAAGCTTAAAAAATGCATTGTCTTTAATCTCTAAATACCTACCCTCAATACTAGGAGTGGTTACGACTTTTACGTTTTGATATGGTATAGGTTTTGCTGACCTTACATAGTCATCAGCACCAATCATAAACAGGTCCATATCCTTATCTACCTTTATAGCCATCACTACACCCTCAACACCTTCAGGTAAATAATTAAATGCAGTGCTTGCGTTTGGAGCTAAGTTGATTCCTTCTTTTTCTGAGATAGTTCCTCTAAGGTCTGTATCAATAAATCTTGTGCTTAGAATTCTATAAAAGTCAGCTTTCGACACCCCTCTAAATAGATATCCATCAGCATCCACTTCAAAAATACCTCCTAGATCTTTGTCTTCTTTTATTTTTTTACCTTTTTTTACAGTACCTTCTCTTGGATAAAACTCATTACCAACCTCTTTCATAAAAGGCTTGTTTAATTCGTTTAACTTTTCAGATAACGCTACTCTTTCATCATACGCAGGAACTAAACCTTCTTTTAATAACTCAAGAGTTTTTAGTTCATCTTTTAATCCTTCGTAGTTATCAAAGAATTTTTCTGTATAAGCCTCCTTACCTGCTTTTTCTTTTTCAAACTCTATTACAGACTCAGCTTCAATCCGAACCTTTAGTTCATCTATCTGCTGATCTAAGTCAGCAGGTATAGTAACAGGAATTTTTGATTCACGACCTTTTACTTCAGGTAATTTAAGCATACTCTGCTTTGTAGTAAAGTCTTTGTTTATGCCTTTGTTCTCTACAAACCCTAATCCTTTATAGAAGCCTTTTAGTCTGTCAATAGATGTAGCTCCATAGCTTGTACTAGGAGTCAACGCTATTGTTAGTCCCTTCTTATTTGCAAAGTCTATAACTTCCCTCATCACATTGCTTCCCACTCCAGTGTTTCTCTGGTCTTCTGTAACAATAATTTTATCTAACTCCAAAAAGTCTTTATTCTGATACAGGTCTAGTGTAACATTATATTTATTTTCTAGGTTAGATTCTAACTCTGATACACTTTTCTGCTCACGAGACTGAGGTTTTTTAATGTCATAAATTACAGTACCGTATGTGCCATTATCCAGTTCTGTACCTGTAGAATTTACTCCTTCAAAACCTAAAGATTTCATTATTAATGTTGAAGCACTTTCTTTGTTTAAAGAATTTCTTAATTTTTTTGTAACTGAATTAGAATACTTTTCAAGTAAACTATCAGATACATTAATATCTAATATATTAGCCACTCTTTCTATACGGTAACCACTAATATTATTTTTTGATTTTTTTAAAAAAGTTAAATTTGAATAATCATTATTTATACCCTTCAATTCTTCATGTAACTCTAAACTTCCTGGAGCTAAATTATAATCATCTAAATTCAAAGAAGTAACAATCCTTGAAGATGTTTTTGTTCCTGTTCTTTTTGCATAGTCCTGTGCATCCTTTTGTTTACTAAAAAAATAAAACCCTGTACCAAAATGCCCAGTGCCTCTTCTGGTATCAAATCTAAAAATAGGTTCTGCTTTATTTGTTAAATCTCCTGCTCTATAAACTTTCTGCTCACGAGACTGAGGAGTGTCAGACTTTGATATGTTTGATGTATTAATCTTTAAACCTTTTACAGAAACTCCACTTGTAGGATAAATTCTTGTTTTTCTATCTTCAGTAACTATCTCATTAGTCTGAAAGTCTTCTGTTACATCACTCCAATTTACTCTATCAGTAAGTATGTTAATTTTAACTCCTCCTTCAGACTTTAAAGCTTTAGGATAAGATTCGTGCTTGTCTGACGGCACTGGTTTTAACTTACCATTAACCTCAAGTATAGCATAAATCTGACCGCCTTTTTCTCTATTAATATTATCTTTTAATATAGGCTCAGTAAACATTTCAGATAATGCTTGAGTCATGTTAGTCGTAGATATTTTTAGTTTTCCTGTTTTAGTTACTCCTTTAAAATATTTATTTTGAATACCTTCAGAAAATAATTTACCAAATTGATTAACACTTAAATCGTTTTTATTTATTTCATTAGACATTAATTTAATAAGCTCGGTAGAAAAATTCTTTCTATCACCAAAACTTTTTACTTTAGGACCTAAAGACTCTTGTATTATTTTAATAATTTCTTTAACACTAGAATTTTTATTTATATTTAATCCTAACCCAACTCTCTTCTTATTTATCTTACCTGTTTTTTTATCCTTGGTTTTTTTAATCTTTACATCTTTAGCTGCTTTTAGTAAAGACCTTTTTACTTGAGCTTCTGATAATTTAAAGTTATTGTCTAACATTTTAGAAGTAAAAAAGTCTAATACTGCATTAGACATTGTCGTACTAGATAATAATTTATCATAAGGAGCAGAAGTTAAAGCCATGTAAATAGTACCACCATTCTGTTCTAAAACTTTATTTAAATCTTCAGCCATTTTTTGAGCTGCAGCATCTGTGCTTGCCCAGAAAAAACCATCTTTATGAAACTTAATAGGATAGTACATACCGCCTTTTCCTTCAACTAATATTTCTCCATTTTTAGCAATAATACCTGAGAAAGCAGCATCTGGTTGATGAAAAAACACATACTTTCCATTAAAATAGGTTATTGATTTATCTGTTGTTATGTATCCATCTTTCTTTAATTGTTTAAACTCATTTGTATTTTTATCATACATATAAGTCATTCCAGAAAAAGAATCATAAAAATCAGCTTGAAATCTATTATTAGCAGTAATAACTTCACCAACACTATCATCTAATATCTCAACATCTTGTTCCGATTGGGTATCAAAGTCTGTTCTTAAAGCTAAGCCACTACCTGAATATAATTTTGTATTGTAACCATACCAGTCAGACCTTTTTAGTTTTCCATTTTTACCAGAAGGTTTTGCCGTAACAGATCCTGCATCATAAAAACCAATGGTTATATCATCTTGACTTACTCCAGTTACATTAGAGAAATCTTTTAAACCATCAATCATGTTGTTAACACTACCTGAAAAATCTTTTACAAAAACTTCACCATTAGATGTTTCAGCTATAAAAATTCCTGCAGCTCCTGAAAATTTAGAATATTTTTTTCTCGTGGTGTATATAACACTATTTATAATATCACCTGATTTTGTGACTAAAGTTTTAGACTTACCTGCACCTCTAATTCTTTTATACTGACTAGCCTTTAAGTCTATATTTTTTTCTTTATTCCATGCAATTTCAGATGACTTATATTGAACTAAGTTTTGTATAACTGCATCATTGTTATTAATATCACCTTTCTTTTTGTAAACAACATTTACCTGTCCGTTATCTAACTTAGTAAATACAGGAAAGTAAGTTTCATTAGACGCATTTTTCCAACTCCCTCTTGATTTAAACCATTTTGATTGCCTAAGTAGTTCTTTTTGATCAGCATCATAAATGTCTTTAAAATTTTTAGGTCTATTGTCTAATATAAAGAAATGAGCAACTGCTGATCCATTAATATTTTTAGGTGCTTTTTGGTTTCCTTTTGTTGGAATAGGTTCATAGTTTTGACCAACGTTATTATTATGATAACTTGAATGAATTGATAGTGTGCCTTTATTGTCTCTACTTTCTTTTTCAGTAGAATGTATTTCTGACTTTGGAAGTGTTACTTCTTTATCTACAGGAGCTACTGTTTCTACAACAATTTCAGCAACATCGTTTTCTACAACATCAATTAAACCATACTTATGCAAACCTTTTTCTAAGTAAGATGGAACTGCTTTTAAATTGTCTTCCAAATATGAAATAGCTTCATTTGAAATATTAGAATCTATATTAAAAGAAGATATTAAAACCAAAGAAACAAGTATTGCTTTTTTAAATTCTCTAACAAACTTATTAATTTGTTTTTTTAATAATTTACTTTTCTCTACTATTTTATTTGTTTTACCTTCTATATAATTATTAATTGCTATCGAAACAAATAAACTAACATCAGTTAAAGTATTACCAACCTCAGCTATTATAGCTTTATATTTTTCTTTATTTTTTAAAATTTCTGAAGCAATTCTGTTAGCTTCTTTTTCAACATTTGTGGCTTCTTCAATTTCTTCAATTGCATCCTCTTGTTCTTCTGTTGACTCAATTGAAACTATTTCTTCTGCTAACTCTACTGCATCAGATACTTCTTTTGATGGGGTTAATATCTCAACATCTTGTTCTGTAATCTCCTCACCTGTTACAGTCTTAGTGGCTAGTACATTTATAAGGTCAATAACACTCTGGTCATCCTTACCGAACTCACTACCTAGTTTAATTCCAAACTTCTTAGCTATCTTTTTTAAGAACTCCACAATCGCATACTTAGCAGGAGCTTTTAGTTGCTTGTAGTTTTTAAACTCCTGGCTTGACATCAAGCCTATAAGTTCTGCAATAAACTCTTCTTCTTGGAACTGTGCTTGTTCACCAGTATATAACTTACTGAAGGCATCAATTTCTTTGTAAAGCTTACTTGTTTTAGGAAGGGTCTTATTAACAGACTCAACCATCTTTATAGCCATCTCTCTTGCCTTTGCATCTGTCTTTAGCTTATTTAAAAACACTGCATGAAACACCTCGTGTGGTACGGTGCTTAGCTTGGCATTAGTTAAGTCGACATGTATGGTGTTTGTCGTAGTATCATAATAAGCATTACCTTTTTTAGCAGTATACTTAAAGTATTCTGACCTGCTTTCGTGTAAAACAATTTTTGTTTTAGGTAGCAACTTAGCAATAGACCTAGCACTAGCCTTTGCAATTTTAATTATTCTAGCCTTATTCTTATTTACTTTCTCTGGCTTACCCTTTTTGTTTATACTCAGGTTAGGAGAAACACCCTCAACACTTTCATCTAACTCATCCTTGAAAAACTCTTTAATATCTTCTTGTTCTTCTTGAGTTTCCTTATCTGTTTTCTTCTCAGAAATTTTTCTTTTCCTATTTAAAAGGGAAGAATATACTTCATCTAATTCTTTTAATAATTTAAACTGTTCATCAAGTTCTTTTTTGGTTTTATTATACTCCCTTTTTTTGCTTGGCTTTCCTCTTAGAGAGTCTTCTTTTTTGTCAAGAACTTCAATTTTTCTTACTATAACAAGTTCTTCTTTTTTATTTTTTTCTAGCTCGGCATCTATCTCGTCTTCAGTCATTGTTTCCTCTTCCTCTACAACAGGACTCTCAACTTCTACCTCTACCTCTGTTTCAGGCTCTGCTTTTACTTCTGCTTTTGGAGCAGTTTTTACAGAAATTTTATCAAACTTTTTATAGCTTTCTATCTTTTGTTTTGCCTCTTCAATTTGATTATCTATAGCAGTGGTATCTACTTCAGAACTATCAGTATTTAAATTATTAGCAAAGTCACTAAATTCTTTAAAAGACATGCCCATTACATCCTTAATCTTAACAGTAGAGCCATTTACCAACTCTAAATCTGCATTTACAAGATTTTTGTAATTCTCAGGAAGTGATGACTTTTTAAATATATTTAATCTGTTTAATACTCTTTTTTGTCCTGATATATTTGCAATAGTTTTTATTCTTTGCTCAATTTTTTGAACTACATTTAATCCAGAGGCTTCATCTTTAACCTTTATATTTCCTGGTTTCTTTCTATTATTTAATTCAAATTGTTTTTTAGCCTCTAAAGTTTCTATTTTATTGTACTCTTCTAAAACCTCTTCAAGTATTTTTATTTTTTCTATAATAAATTTAAAGTTTGAAAAAGGGTCTTTTTTTAATTCTTCTATTTTTCTTTTTACTGCATCTTTACTATAGAGCTCCATTTGGATTTCCAGTCTATCTTTAGTTTTCTGGTCAAGCAATGAATCTAAATAGTCTGTTCTTTTAATTTGCCTTTCTACCTCAGCATTATCACCCTTTCTTTCTGCTTCATTTCTAGCTTTTATCGATTCAAACCTTTCCTGTATTATTTCTTGAGGTGTCATCATTACTTCACCATCAGATTCAATTTCAACCTCAGCTTCAGGTGTTGTTTCTTCTACTATTTTTTCACCTTCCTCTAGAGTTGAATCAAACTGAGTAATTCCTTCAGCCTCAGACTCTGCCTCTTCCTGGGTGGCAATACTTTCCTTTGTTAACTTCTCTAGCCTTTCATTAACCCTGTCTAACAGTTCTTGTTTTGGCTTAGATAAAACCTTATCTGCCTCTTTAATTTCGTTTTCTAGAGTCTCTTTTTGTAGAAGCAACTGAAGTGCTTCCTTTCTTTGGTTAGTATTAAACTCATCAAACGGAATACGATTAGCAGTCATTATCCCTTCTAATTTGTTTACAAGGTCTAATTCCTTCTGAGCTTCTTTTTTATCTAATTCACTAGATGGGTCAGCTATTCTGTTTTTTAATCCTGATATGTATGCACTTTTTAATGTAGGTTCTTTTATTGTATTCTCAAATATTTCAAAAACTTTAGGGTCTAAATTCTGAACATCAAGACCACTAACGGCAGTGGTTACTGCAGGAATACTACCCATAACAAAACCACCTACTGCCTCAGCTAAACCTGCTTCAACTACCTGTGACATATAGGCTGCAAAAGTTTCTGGAGTTTCAAACATCTTAGACTCCTTACTAGCATTGTATACATCCTTTATTTCAATAGCTGCAATCTCTTGAGCAAGACCAGTCTCAAACTCTGCTAAACCTGCTCCTGTTACAACTAAAGCACCTGTTACAATCATACTCTCAATATCTTGACGAATAAACTCCTGGAATGTCTTAGCAGTTGTGTTCTTGTTTGACTTACGTAAAGCCTTGGACACTAAAGAGTTTAGTAATCCTTTTTGTGATATAATATTTCTAAGACCTATGTTCTCTAATACTGCCGTAGCAATACCAATAGGCATCTTTACTTGTGTTTTTTCTGCCTCAGATATCTTATCAAACATGGGATTCTTTTCCATCTCTCGATCTACATAATCCGTAGACATGTTGTACATCTGAGAAGTACGTTGTGCCCAACCTAAAGGACTTGATGTTCCTAGCATGGCAGGCAGTGAACCACCTAACCCTAAAAAACCTTTCTTTAAAAAATTGCCCTGCTTTTGAACTTCTGCCCATTGTTCTGTGGTGCTCTTGTCCTTTAAAAAATCAAAAGCTCTACGACCTGCAGAAACCATACCCTCGTTACCAAAGTTATCTTTTTGTGCTCCAGTAACCGAGAATGGATTTCTAAACTTAGGGTCATCACTCAAGGCATCAGCAAAGGCACGTTCTCTTGCACTTATTAACCGCTTCCCTTCAGGATCACTAGGGTCAACCTTTGGCTCGTAGTATTTTTTAGTCTTTCTTTCGATGTCAAGTAGTGCATCCTGGACTATATCAAAGTTTGTTTTTTTTCTTTCCTGGACTCCTCCCTTTGTAGAACCTGTTTTCATAGCTCTAGCTCTTGCCATACTAGGTGTATTTAAAAACCCTTTGGTGACAATAGAATCAAAAAACAATTTAACATCATTGGTGTCCCCACCAAGAGCTTCAACCACCTCATCAAGAGACATGTCTTCATTTAATCCTTCAGGAGCTAAACCTTTCTCTTTAGCTATTCTAATTATGTCTTTCTTATATGCCTCTCTTCGGGTTTTTACAGGAGCACTATCATCAGCATCATCTCCCATTATCATCTTCTCATCTAGGTATGTTGTTAAGTCTATAATTGAAGACATTGGTGTAAATGTAGATCCTGATTCACCCATCATTTCATTCCAAAAACCTGACCACCATGTACCTTGTTTTGCTTTCATTGCAGTATAATCTCCTGCAATTCTGTCTAACTTTGCACCTTTATATTTAAAATCTTCAATGCCGCCCTCTAGATTTTTAAGTTTTAAATTTAGTAGATTAGATTGTTTTAACCATTTATCGTAGTTTGCTTTTAATACAGGATTGTTTTTTATTTGTTCTTTGCTAACATTAGAGAAATTAGATTCATATATACTGTCTAGTTTTGCTTTAGCCTTAGCATACTCATCAACCTCATAAACAAATTTTTCAGATTGTTCATTAAATAATTTTATAGTGGCATTTAATTCTTCATCAGTCTGAATAGTTCGTTGGTTTTGTACTATAGCCTGACTTAGGTCTAGCACCTCACTTTCCGTTCTTTTATTTTCTCTAAGAAATTTTTCTAACTCTTTTGAAGTAGATTCTTTAAAAAAAAGTCTATCTAATGGAACTTTTAATTCTTTATTCGTGCCACGAACTTTGACACGCATTTCATCACCCAAAATATTTGCCTTCTCAAAGTCAAAACCATACTTACCAAACTTGTATTGCATTTCTGGAACTACAAATTCTTCCTCTTCAGCTATCATATCTGGTGTAACAGAAGTCTTTAAGGATGCTTCAAATTCTGCATCCTCGCTTTCTATAGGCTCAAGTATATTCTGTGGTTGGTCCTCTGTAGTTTCAGGAGCTTCTTGTGTATCCAAGGAAGTGTCTTCCGTAACCAATTCCACATCTTGTTGTGGAGCAACAAAAGTAGATTCGTCTTTTTTTTTTAATCCATAAACTTCGTTAAAAGTTTCTATATTATTAACATCATATGTTGGTTTAATAACCTCATCAAAAAACATTTGTTTCTTATTATCATCCATTAGATAATTTTTAAAATCATCTATAGACCCAACATCGTAAGTGTCTTTCAAGTCGTTATACAGTAATAAAATAGCTTCTTCGTTCATATTAAGTTCCTGGTAATTTTTTCTTATCTGTTACTTTTGATTCATCTTCAATACCTGCAGATATATCTAAACCTGACTCTATAAATACATCTGCTCCATTGTTTGTAATTTTTGGTAATATCCAATCTAAAAGGGCATCACTATTATCGGTACTACTTCCTACAACAAAATCAAAAGTTTTTCCATCTGGAGCTATTACATTTACCCTATCAGCTCCAAAATCAACACTTGTACTAAATGTAAATCCTAAAGAAGATAAAGCTCCTTGTAGTTTAGTCATTAATTCATCCTCATCTGCGTTTATAAAAGAAAGATTCTTTTTAGAGTTTCCAAAAAATTGTCTAACCTGAGTCCTAACCTTTGCTGCATTGGATTTTGGTTGTTCAGTACCTCTTCCTGCTCTTGTACCTGCAAATGATTTGCCTGTACCACCAAATATTGATTCTGCATTTAAATTTCCTAATCTATTTTTTTTATTTTCAACTCCATGAACTGCTATACCTGTTGCTGCCCAATCTTCATAATTTCCACTTATAGGAATAGCATTCTCTCCAGTTCTATCACCTCCAGGATATAAATACGTAAGCTCCATAAAGTCTTGCATTACAGGTTCAGCTTCTGTACCTACATTTCTTGAAACAAAATTCATTTCTGTTAAAGGATTTCTAGATTGCTTATTGTATGAACTTTCTAGAATAGAACTAACAATACTATTTCTTTTTTTAGAGTCTGTTGAACTATACAACGAGTTCCATAAGTCAACAACATTTCCTTGCAATTCTTCTTGTTTTCTTGTATTTTTATCTGATTGACTTTCTTGCCTAGGCTCTTTTTGAGTTTCCTTACGACCTAGTTGTTTATCTATGTGTCTTTTTAAAAACTCTTCAGCTTTAGCTTTTTGTTTTTTACCCATTTCACTTGTAACATCCATAATCATTTTACCTGATCCTGGTTGTGAAGGGTCTTCTATCATAAGTATAGAGTTTTCGTCTTGTTCTTCTTTATTAAAAACAGTGTTAAAGCTACCAACATAATCTTTAAGAATACTAGCGACATCATTTGGAATTTGCACTTGAGTCTGAACCATATCATTTACCATAAGGTCAAAATCTTTCATCTGCCTAACGTCATCAATAGTTCGGTATAATCCATCTGTTGTTAAATAAGTATCTGCAAACTTAGCCACCTCTGCATCTAAATTATCTAATTGATACTTTAGTATTTCTTGAGATAAAGAAAAGTTTAACTGTTGAACTGTGGTAAAACTACCAGGAGTTCTATCCATAGTTGTAACAGTCTTTCCATCTACTTCCTTGTCTACTAATTTACCAATACTTACCTGCCCATTGGTAGGGTTAATATAAGCCTCATGATTAGAAAAATTTGCAAATCCTTCAAGCCTAGCTAACATATCAGCATCTAGTTGAGATGTAGTTCCATCTTGAAACTTCTTCATTCTATCAGAGTATATGGCTTGGTATTTTTTTCCTAAATTAAAAAGTTGTGTAGTTCCTTGGGTAAGATTAGCACGACCAATGTTATAGTCTTTTAATTTTAACTGACCTGATTTTAATAGTTGGTCTTGCATTAAACGCATCTGTTGTGCGTTGTTTGCATATGTCATGGCAAACTCATTTAACCCTCTGTGGTCTCCTTGTGGAGCTTCTGAAAGGGTTGTGCTTAGTTCTGCAGTAGCGTCATCAATAGCCTGCCTCTTAGACTCTCTAATGGCTTCAGCCTCTTTAAGAGAGTTTACCATATTAGAGGTAATTTCTGACCAGTTTACCTGGTTACTAGCATCCCTTTCTGCGTACTTATAATATGTTGCCATTTAATTTATTGTTTTTTTCTAATAAAATCCAAAACTTGCCATTGAACTATTTATTCCTGTCCCACCTTCTTCTTCAAGCTCTTCTTCTATAGGACCACCTACATTCATTGGAGTGTCATAGAGTAAATTTTGTAAGTATGCTTGTTGCTCTGCACTACCTCTATTTATGTAAGACTGAGGGTTGGCTAAAAATGATTCCTCATCAAAAGAAGCAAGTCCTTGCGTTCCTGCAAGTTTACTAAACCTATCGGCACTAAAACCTTCATTTATGGTTTTTAACATATATTGATTTTTTACTCCTTGTCTATCAATTCCTGTACCTATTCCTAAAAAACCTTTTCCTGAGTCTCGTCTAGCTTTTCCAAGAGCTTCTCTTTGACCTTTGTTAAACTGTCTAACACCTGCACTTTTTGAAAACAATGGTGCTGCCTCTAATGCTTGTGCTCCAAAAGATGCTAACTGTTGAAACCCTTGTGTCTGTGCTGCTGCTGCTGCCTGACTAGCATCTGATGCTGCCATTTGTGCTCCTGCAACCTCACCTAAATCTAACTGAACACCAACGTCACGAAGCCTTGACTCCTCTGCTGCTGCTGCCCTATCCAATGCAGTCATCTCTTGACCCATTGCTGATCTAATTCCTTGCTGACCTTTTTGTTGTGCTAGTTGTATTCTACCTACACCTGCTGCAGCACCACGTTCAGACTCTCTTGCCGCCTCAACACCTTGTGCTCCTGCAACCAATAAAGCCTCACGTTCAAGTTCGTAAGGTTCTTTCTGTATGGCTAGTGCATCTAAATAGTTTACTTCAAGTTTTTTTCTAGCTGCAGCCATTGCTTTGGCTGCCTCACGTTCTGCTTTTTCCTGAGCCTTACGTTGTTGAGCTGCTTGAGCAAAAGACATTCCTGTTCCTAGAGCCGATAATCCCAAACCAATTGCTGCTACTACTCCTGCCATAATTTTTCTTTTTTATTATATTCTTCCATAGTTATTGAAAAAAAATTATTTTCTATATCTTTCATATCTCTTGTGTCTGTTGGATTTGCTATTACATTTATCCACACACAATCTTCTACACATTTAATTAATCGTTTAGTACCCTTTAAAGAGTAAGACCAACAGGGAGCTATATGCTCTACAATTTCATTTTCATTTTCGACTACAACTTTTCCAGATAATAAAAACCAAAAATGATTTGTATGGTGTATAGCACTTACCACTATAGTACTTGCTTTCATTTTCATCTGACGCATATATAATCCATCAGTAAAGTTGTTTGTTATTGGAAACTCTTCATTGCTAACTAAGTTTTTACCATCACCATATACATGTTCATTATCACTTTCGATAATTACATTTTGTAATACCTCTAGTTTTTTTATAAAATTAACTGATAACTCACTATTCATTTACTTCAAAGATACTAATTTTATGGAAATGATTTCATTACCTCCGATTCGACTGCAAACAATTCAACTGCACCTGTATTATCATTTGTTAAAGTAAATACTGCATAGTGACCCAATATACCATGAGACTCGGCAGTACCGTTCTTTATAAAGAAATAATATACTGGTGTTGTTGGTGGAATATTACCCAATGGGTTTCCTGCAGAGTCAGTAATAGTGGTGTCAATTATTAAGTAGTTTTCTGCATTAACTATATCCTCTACTTTACCAACAACCTTACCAATCAAGGTAACTACATTTCCAACCTTGGTGTATACAAGGTCACCTACACTTATAATTGTACCTATACTTACAAGTGGAGTTGTACTAAAATAAACAAGCACCTGTGCAGGATCACTTGTGTTGGCAAAGAAATTATTACCAATTCCATTAGCAGACCTTAAAGGATACTGTGTAACACTGGCAGGCTCTGAACTTGATGCTCTAAGATACCCAAAGTATCCACCCTCTTTTAAAACAAATTCATCAGCTTGAATAAAATTACCTAACTGCTGATCACTATCTACACTGGCACTCCAAGAGTCATCAGACTCTAATGCTAATGTTTTAAATATTTTATTAGTTAAAGGCTCATCATTAAACACAGAAGTCATTATTGATGCGTAGTCTATTCCATAATAGTTATTTCTTCTATCATTAGTATTATGCCTGTACAAGTTTCCTTCTTTAAAAGTGTAAAAATAATTGTTCATACCAATCATCCAGTCAGGAAAAAACGTGTAAAAAGATGGAAAACCTTTAACACCATCATCATATGTAAGCGTGTAAATAGATGTTTCATTAACTTGAACACCACCTATTCTGTCAAATTGTTCTTCGTAACACCCATTCTTTGGAACGTATATTTTATTTCCGATAATTAATGGCTGAAAATAATCGTAAGGAGCAACAGACACTGGTTCTGCAAAAGAATAAAACACAGAGCCATCTAAGTTTAAAACAATATTTTGATAAGAATCTACCCCATTGTAAGAAGTAAAATCTCCCTGTATGTATATCTTATCATCCCATATTATGGTAGATAAATAAGTAATACTATTAAATCCTGTTCCAAAATCAGCAGACGTATCTATAGAGCCATCTTCATTTAATTTTATAATATAATTTGCTGAAATACCATTGTAGGAAGTGAAATGACCTGTTACATAAAAAGATGTTTCATTTGAATATCTAAGAAAGTAATTAGGATTAGTGGCAACGTATGGATTAAATCCAGTACCACCGTTAAACGAAGGGTCTAATGATCCTGTAGACGTAAGTTTAGTTATTCCAGGAGAGACAGGTGTTCCATTAAATGTATTCCAATACCCTAAACAAAACATTGAGTTGTCAGGGTTTATTAAAACATCAGTTCCTGTGTTACTACCACCTGAAAAACCTGAACCAATCGCAAAACTAGGGTCTATTGTTCCATCAGACAACAATCTAGCAATACGACTAGATGGTGTGCCATTAAAATTATCAAACAATCCTGTAATAACTATTGACCCATTAGAGTCTACTTTAGACCCTTGAGTAAAATTATTAAATCCTGTTCCAATATTTTGAGAAAAAGCCAAGTCTATAGAACCATCAGCGTTTAATCTTGTTACTCTATTTTGAGGAACTCCATCAAATGAAGTAAAAAATCCTGTACATATTATTTTACCATCATCCTGTTTTGTGATACTTTCTCCTATATATAGAACTTGATTAAACCCAGTCCCAATATTAAAATCAGTATCAACGCTTAAATCTTCATTTAATTTTATTAATCCAGAATATGGATAATCAGTTTCTCCATTTGTGAACGTATTAAAATTACCATAATAATATGTGGTATTATTTTCATATATGATATCTACCATATAGAAATCTACTGGTAACCATCCGTAACATAAATTTTCTGTTGCCATATTCTATTTTATTGTGGTTGACAAGTTCCTGCTATACACTGTGAAATATCAACTATTTGTCCACTTAATATTTCAAATACTCTAAAACTTGGACTTGTTCCTGTTGAACTATTTAAGTCATCATAAGCATAAAAACCATCGCTTAGCCCAACGCCACCAACCTGAACTACGTCACCTATTGTTAATGTGAAATAATCATTACCACTTACTGCAGTTGCACTTATATTTATATCATAATTATTGTTACAGTAAACATTACAAGTTGTTCTATTCGCTGAAATAAAGAAATCTCCTGAACACACTGGACCTGTTGTTAATGCACCTAAAACACTTAAAGCCTGTTCCCTGTAATCAGAATCAAAAGGCTCTCTGTAAAACCCATCAACTGCAGGAACACTTAATAACATGTCTTGATATATTGCAGTTCCTGTGCTAAAAACTTCTCCAAGTGCCATATAAACTGAAACATTTGAACCACCAATACAGAATAAATCTGAGGCAGAGTTGCTATTAAACTGTAGACTAACTAAATTTTCATCACAATTACCACATGTTTGTGGAGCTTCTAATTTACAATTTGTTAATTTTCTTGAAACTACTCCATCAGAATACCATCCATCAGGTGCACAAATTGTTTGATCAAAATCAGTAAAGACTTTTGTTGCAGTTGATAAATTCGATCCATTCAAATAATAATTTCCTAAAGTAGCCATATTAATTTTTTACTGTAAAATTTAATAACGTTAATATAAATTTCTTTTTTAAAATATCAATATGAATTTTAATAAAACTTATTTTTCCTAACCTTAAATTAATATCAATTATATCCCACTTTTTTGCGTTTGAATTCCAACTATTTATATATTTCATAATTACTTATTTAACAGTTACACGTTTGACTATATATGGTTATTTGAGGGTCTCTGCTTACGATTGATTTAATACAACTTGAATAGGCTGAGAATGGAAGCATAAGTTGTGTAACAGTTGTTCCTGTACAATTAACTACGGTTACTGAACCATTTACGTTTGTGTTGTTTTCAAATTGTATAAAATCACATTGATTGTCACAACTGTCTCCACTTATAGATGAGATAATTATGTCTGGTGTTGCGAAAGTATAACCTGTAACTTTCCATAAACATCCTACGCCTGAAACATTAACAGTTGTGTTTAAAGCCAATTGAGTCGGATAACTTCCCACTAAAGTTTCTCCTGTGACACAGTCTTCAATAACATGATTTTGCACTGGACAATCGCATGACTGCCAAACTATGCTAAAATTAGCAGACTGATCTATCGCCTGAGCCGTACATACTTGTATTGTTTCTAGTTCACCTATTACTACATTAGTGTCTTTAATCCCACCACAGTCTCTATAAGTAAAAGTTTGTGGACCAGGACCTATACCTGTAACATTATAGTAATTACAAACTTCATTACAATCTGCTACAGGATTTACAGATGTTACACTTGTTGTTACACTTCCTGAAACAAATGCTACTACTTCGTACACACATGAATCTGTATTAATACTAACTAAATCTCCAATGGTATAGCCTGCATCTGTTGCGTATTCTGTATTACCACTTAACACACTCCAATCTAAAACACATCTTTCTAATTGAACTAAATTTGCTATGTTACATTCACAATTACTCAAGGTAATGGTAACATTTGCAGGAATAGGATCAATTGATCTTGCACATATTTTTACAGAAGTGTTTTCTGGTAAACTTACAGTTTGATTTAAGAAATCACAATCGACATAATCAATATCTGTAGTGCCTGGGTTTGTGCTAATTAAATCATATTCTTGACAGAAATTATCACAATCTGTTCCTAAAGTAAGAGCTGAAACTGTGTCAGTAACCTCATCAGTAGACGAGTCAGTTATTTCAAAGTAACAATCAGGTAGTCCTGCTAATTGTACAAATTGACCTACGGTATAAGGACCTTGAATTACTTCGGTATTTACAACGCCATCTAGTCTACACTGTGTTGCAATAAATTTAGCTGCATCAGCACATCCACAACACGCATCAAAAGCACTTAGGGTTGAATAACACAACTCTGCTAACACAGGCTCTCTGTAATCATATATTAAATAAAGCTTATCAAAATCATTACCAGAAGGCATTATAAATTGCGACAAGTAGGTTGAGGTTGCTCCTGAAGCATCCAAAACACCTTGTGTTGATGCATTGATTAAATCTTGTATAGATGCAGGAGTATCAACATATAGCGTGCTGCTTCTTAAATACTTAAAGTTCATTGGTGGATTTGCAAAAACAAAGTCATCAGTTGGTAATATCTTTTTTGAAATTATTGATACGATTGCACCATCTGCAGGAATAATGCCTGCACCCTGTGGTCCTGAAACTGAACTGTATTGAGATATCAGTGGTGATGTGTTAGAAGATTTTAACTTCACCTGCTCTTGGTGTAATGGAGAAACAAATACTCCATCAATCCATCGATATTGATTATGAATAGATTGTCCTGCATCTACTTTATCTGACACACATACTTGTATTATATCAATAGTATCAGGTATAGGACAGTTTACAATAAATTCTACATCAGCATTTAATGTACCTGAAAAAGTTAACTCAACGGTATCTGTTAAAACTTTATTTTTATCAAAAGTTAAAGTGTTTAACCCTGTGTTTAAATTAATTAAAGATGTATTACCATCATAAACAGAGGTTAATGTAAAAGGTCCATTTGATAAATTACTGACAGTAACATCAATATTTACGTCTCCCACTAACTGCCCTAAATTAAAACAAAAGACTCTAGAAACCTGACTAAATACAAATACTTTTGTAACACCACAGTCTATACATGGGTCTTCAATAGGTAATAAATCATCATTAGTACTAAAAACATATTCATCCATGTAAGGGTCATAGCCACCAAGTTTTTGCGTGTTAGGAGCTGCAATAAATCTATCTCTAAACCATGAACGCATTCCTGCTTCAGATATAACTGTAAGTTGCTCATTACTGTAAGCACTACCTTTTAACTGAAGAAGAACTCCACGTTTTTGATCAGAAAAATATTTATCGTATCCATACACTGCAAAACTTTCTGGATTAAAACTTATTCCAAACTCTTCAAGTCTTGCTATCTGAGTTCCAAGAACTTCAGGCACAGAAGTTATAGCTCCTCCAACTGCTGAGTCAGATAATAAATTTTTACCTGCCAATACGTATGATATCTTATCTTCTTGAAGAGTAAGTATGTCGGTGCTTCTAGCAAATAATTTTTGTATAGGACCAAATGATTCTTCTAATTTTTTAAAGTTTAGTAATCCTAAATTAAATTCATTTAGCTTATTTACATTACTCTCATCGTTGTATATTCCACTATAACTAATGTCTGCAAACCTGTCTGCTTGTCTGTAGTCTTCTGCCGATACAGTTGTAACTCTGTTACCTAGTAAAAGTGGTCTTCCAATTAAAGAGTCTCTTACCTTATAACTTTCTACGCCATTACCAAAAGCAAAACAGTTAAAAAACGATGTGTCTATAATTGCAGACTGAGATAATGTTTGAGATTGCACATTTCCTAAGTGAACATTTTCTACTTGTGTTGTAAGAATTGTTATGTTTGCAGGGTCATCAGGTGGCGTAGATGATGATGTAGCCATAGAATTACAATCACCGTTTATATTTGACATTGATTCTCCTGGTTCTAAAATAACTTGTTCTTGAAAACCATTTAGCGTATACTCGAATGCTATTGGATTTGTTTCTGAAGAAGAAACACTTAAATCAAATAAACAACCTTCTTTGACAATATCAAAAGTTTCTGAGCCTTCATACCACACATCAGGTTGTGCGTCTGTTGGAAATGTTTCAAATACAATAGTGCTCTCGGCTCTAAATATTTGAAAAGTAACATTTACTGTAGACCTTCTTTTTTTAATTGATCCACAGGCTTTAGTTCCTGAGACAATGAATTGTATTTCGTTTGTATTATTTGAGCCTGCTCCTGTGTCTTTAAACCATCTGTAATAGTTTGTGCACACACTTGGTGTAATTCCCCAAGGTGCAGATACACTACCAAAATTATTTACAGTGCTATTAATGTATTCATTATCAACATCACAACCTGAGCCTCCAACCTCTTGTTGTCCTGTGTTTAATATTTCCTGTACATTGTCTCCATTCCACCAATCTATAATATCGTCATAATCTTGAGACGCAGTTAATGCAACATCTAATCTATATTTTCTACGTTCACATCTATTGTTACCTTTTTCAGGACCTCTTCTGACAAACTCAAAATCTAATTTAATCCTACTTCCTGCAGGAATTGTATAGTTATCGAAAGAAGCAGGGTCACCTGGAGCAGCAGTGTTTTCTCCAAAACCTTGGTAATTAACAAACGGATACTCTAAATACGGAATATTTGACTTCGTACTCGTTGCAGTATCAGATTGTCTCCCTGGCAAAATAAATGGGTTATCACCTAACGCAACAGAAAAATCTTGAGCTTTCATTTTCATATAAGTACCTGCAGGAACAATAATCTCTTCACCTTCAGCATCAGTTGGAGGTGGTTGTATAAACTCAGACTCTTTAGCTTCTTTTTCTAAAACAGTAGCATAAGCACATCTAAGTAATGATCCTTGAGTATCAAGCTTTACAATATACCTATCCCCTGTCTCTACTTTCCTTTGGTTTTCACCCTCTAATAAAAAATAAGTTTCAGCCGTAGAAGGGTCTTGAAAAAATATATTTGTATAGATTGTTTCATAGCCTTCAGCACTAGGCTTTATTGCGAACTTATATTTTGTTGCCCAGTATGGAGGTCTTTGTTGTGTAGGTATAGTTACTTGAATAGAATTTTTTTGGTCTGAAAACCCACAAGGTACATGTTCAGAATTTAATGGACTTACTAAAGCAGTAGATGCCCTATTATATTCATCCATGTAAATTATACCTATCTCATAATCTCTATTACTATGAAGACTTTTAGTGTCAGATATTTTTTGGTAAGTAACTTCAGCAAAATTCCATCCATAATATTCGTAAGCATTTTGAGTTGGAGCAGCAACATCGTCTACTCTACGCATGGCTATTAATTCAAATCCAATAGTGTTTGACCCCACAGAAGTGACAATACCCACTGGTTGATTAGCTGAAGATATTCCACTTTCAAATTTTGTCCAACTTGTTGGTTGTGAAGCATCCAATATGTTAGGAATATTGCAGTTTATTATATCTGTTAAAGTTTGTCCTTCACAAGAGGTTTCTATTAATGGGTCTGAGTCATATACTGGTTTTAAAGTACCAACACCTACTTTTTCTTGAAAGTCTAAACTTGTGGCTAAATCATATACACTGTTAAATGCTTGTGGTAATACATAGCTCCACTCAATATTTGTTTGTGGAGTTGTTTCTGTAGGAGTGCTACCTTGAAAGTCTCTATGAATAAAAGAAGCGTCAATAGATATTAATGAGCCTGCAACTAATTCTACGTTTTCTAGGTCTATAATAAGACCACCATCTACTATATTTACGGTTGCACCAAAAGTATAAGATGCGTTATCTGTAGAATCTTCAATTGACTCTAAACCTATAAGTTCAGAAATTAGTTCTGTTTCAAACTCGAACCTTACAGGTGAGTCATTAATATCAACTAAGTTATAGTTTTCAATGTAGTTTCCATACATCAACCTATTACCCATTAAAGTTTGAGATTTTGCAAACAAAGGAACATTGTCATATAATCTTAACAACTCAGACTCTGGAAGTATTGTAAATATTTTACTATTTCTAAACGTAAAAGTATAATCAGTGTTGTCTGCTAATCCTAAATCAGATTTTTTAATTTTTTCTATAACCTTAATTATAGTACCATCGCTATCTTTAAACAACAAATCTATAGCAGTAACTAAAGGTCCTCCTGAATTATATGTGATAATAGCAGTATTAAACCTATTTACTACACCTTCATTTAAATAAGACTCTGGACTAAAATTAAAAGGACTTGTATTAAAAGCTGCGTCTGAAAACTGAGATGTTGCTGAATATTCATCGTCTTGATATTCGTATCTATAAGCAAATGAAATAAATCTTTCATCTAAATAATTTTCATCTCCACCAGTTGTTGAGGTTAGTTCTATTGTTGGTGCACTATGTGGTGGCTTTTTAATGACTAGAAACGACTCTTCAAGCAAGGCTGCATTACCATTTCCATCTACTCTTGGAGAACCACTGGGTATTGCATAACTACGTGTTGTATTTATAAATCTTGGTGGATTATAATTATCTGTCCAAAATAACAATCCATCAATAAGATCAATTCCTGTAATAAGATATTTTTCATTGAGGTTTAAAACAGTTTCTGTAGGATTAATCCCACCCTTAGAAACACTGATAACATGGTATACTGTATCATTGGTTACTGTATTAAAAGAAATAATTAAATCGATTTTTCCTGTAGGACTGTTTCCTAAAAACGTAGGGTCATGTACAAGCCAATAAATAGTTTCATTTGCTCCATCATCATATGCTCCAATACACTTGGCGTTGTTACTTAGGCTTTGTCCTTCATAAGATAATGCTGCAATTAAAGTATTTCCTTTAGAATTCTCAACTGCACCAACTTCTGTTGACTCAGATGATCCTAATCTAACATTTACTGCATCAATATATTGTCCGTTTGGAACGAGTCTCTCGTCAACGGACTTATTCATTTTACCTGCTATAAAGTTTCTTTGGAATGTAGCCATATTATTTTATCCACTTATCTCGACCTCTCAGATTCATCAATAATCTTCCTGGGTGTATATTGCTTAATCTTATTTTTGCGTTTCTAAGAAGTGCTGATTTAGCTTTTCTAGCTCTATTAACAACATATTCTTGGACACCTAATTTACTGTTTAATATTTGATAACTAATATAGGCATAAACATAATCTTCAAATAGTTTATTTACAGTAACCTGTGTATCGTCTCCACCTTCCATGCCATCAGACACATATTCTAATATACAACTTTCATCAGCCATAGTGGAATCAAAGTTTATAACACCTGCTTTTTTATCAATTCTAAAAGTAGGATTAGCATTTGCAGTTTCTGTATTAAGACCATATCTAGCACCTACTGCAAAATCAAAATACCAACACCCCTCATATTCGTAGCCTAATAATCCATTATATGGACTCAAGCTATTTAAATAAATACTTGGTTGTTGCCCTGTAATTCTTGTAAAATCTAAAGGAGAATATTCTGGTTGTAAAGCTTTACCATCTTGGTCAAAAAGTATTCTTGCGTCATTAGCTTGTAAATAAGCTTTGGCAGAATTTACTTGAACATTCTCTACCATAGGTCTTATAACACCATCTTTATAGTAAGATATTCTAACCCAATTTACATAATCTGAAGGCAAAACAAATCTTAACTCTTCGGAAACAGTTAACTGTAAAACCTTAACTTCTTTAAAAGCATCGTAGTTTAATTCTTGAATTGCTCTTTTAGCATGAAAAAGTATTTTATATCTTTCCTCATTGTTTATCAAAGAATGATTACCAGAATACATTAACTGATAGTTTACAACTATATCTTTTAATGACACGTACTGGTATGATCCCCAATTAGCATCTTCAGGAGCATTACCTCCATTTTCGTAATATTCGTATTGACTAAGGTATGACATAATTATTTTTCACTATTAATTTCAGTAGCTTCTTCAGCTCCTGCATATTGAACAACTGATGCCTCTCTAATTGAAACTCCTGCGTATTGTAATATTTTCATTGTTAAATCAGTGGCATCATCTGGAAACAATTCAAAGTCCTGGTAATCAGGTTGAGTTTGGTCAAACACAGGCTCGTTGTTTGTCCCTAAATCTACATAAGTCCATTTTGGAGCTTTTGGATAACGAATGTATTGACAATTAACAGTTTGTGCAGCAGTAGGTGTTGGGTAAATTGTAGCAGTAGAAGCCTCTGTTGTATATGCAGGGAACATTGTAGATGGTGCAGTTAAAGGAGAAGAATTAAGTAATAGTATTTTACTTTGTTCAATTCTTTCCAACTCTGTACTACCTGTAAATATTTTATTAATTAAATAATAATCACTCCCTGTTGTGGAAATTGATGGTAGAAAAAATTTATCTAAATTTGCTCCAACTTGAGATAAAGGAAAAGTTACCGAAAAAAAGTCAATAACCTCTACGTATCCTTTTTTTATGTCAGCATAACCTGTTCCAGATGTCCTTTGGTTTTCTTTGTTTACTTGATAATTATATGCGTAAAAATAATCCTCAAACAAATCCATTTGAGCTTGTTGTGCATATAGATTAAAATCTTGTGGAGAGATGTATCCGTAGTTGTTTTTATTTAATACGGCTAAAACCGTATTTCTAATATCGTTTATCATCCTGACTATTATTTACACAAAGATAATCAAAAAAAAAAGAGGTCTTAAAATAGACCTCCTTCCAAATATTTTTTTAATCCAACAATTGTTCTAGATGTTTTAACGCCTCTATCCCATCATCAGATTGGAAATAAGATGATACTATATAAATTGGGTCTTCTCCAAAAGGAATAGTACAAAGTCTTGTTTTGTTTGTTTTAGTGTTAAACCAAACTTCTTTGTTTTTATTTCTGTATTTAATAAGACCTTCTTCAAAGCATTTATGCACCGTTGCTTGTAATTTTAATACTGGATCATTCACAATAGACATAAACTCTTCAGGTTCTCTTTTAGCATAAACTAAAATATCTCTCTTCATTTCATCTGTACTTATTCTTGATGGGTCTTTTGAGAACAACACCCTTGTTAGGGTTTCTAGTTGTGCTATTGATAAAGAACGTGCCTCTATCATTGCATCAAGCTCTATGTTAATACTTTCAACAATTTCTTGAGCATCTTTTGCTTTATCTAATTCTTTAAACTTAACACCATTATGTGGGTGTACATCTAAAAATTTTTGTAATATCTGGTTAGATTTAGATACTCTTAAAAAACCATCTTCAAAAATAATAGGCTCAATAATTGCATTTTTATCTTGTTCATCTACGAATGGTGATTTTTGATTTCGAGCATAACGTAGTTCTCTGTTTACTCCTGTCTCTGGGTCTACCCAAAGTAATGGAAACCTTCTAGTGTGTCTTGTTGCAAGCATGAAAGATAAAGGTGCTGCATTCCTTGTTAACTTGTAGACCTTGTCTACTCTTTGTACTGTAGTTTTCATTTGATATAATTTAATTTAATTTATAAAAAAGGAGTCTCTTTGAAGAGACCCCCTTTTCTTTGGTTAGTATTCTTAATCTTGGAAGATGAAGAAGTTGTTTGCACCTAAAGTACAAACTGCTCTTTCACTCAAGAAGTTCACTTCCATTGCATCTAAGTCAGATGTTTTTGCACCACCTGCTGAACCAGTGATCCAAGTTTTGTAACGTCTGTCTTCAGTTTCTGAAGCTCTGTATCGAACATGTAAGAATGGTCTCTTAGCGTTCTTTCCAAGGATTTGGTCATAAACAGTTGTAGACCCTGCAGGTACTAACAATCCGTTAATGCTTCCAGTACCATCAACTCCACCACGCATTGTTGGGTCGTTTAGGTATTTCCAATCAGACTTGTAAAAGTCATAACCTCTACGGAATCCTGTGAATCCTAGGTTAAGTGCCATTTCTTCATCATTGTCAAAAAGACCATAAGAAGTTCCACCTGCTCCGTAAGAATTTTGAGCTGCTAACATGTCATCGATATCAAATCCAAAGTCTCTGTTTAAGAAAATTACATTCTCTTCAATAGAACCTTGCTTATCTAAACGTGAAATGATTGCATCAAAATCTGCTAAAGCATTAGGGTTTCCACCTGCCCACACATTACCTCTGTTTTGTACTACATAGAATACACCTTCAGACCCCTTGTTTCCAACTTGGTCAGAAGTTGTTTGTGTAGCAACACCAGAACCTGCAGCAGCAGGAACTGCTTCAATCATTGCAGTTTCTAAATAGTCATCGTAACGTAAACGAGTTTCGTGCTCAGACTTCAAGTACCATAAGTAACCTGAAGCTCCATTTTCAGTAGTAACCTCAATCCATCCGATTTGAGCCATATCAGAACCTGATACTGCGTACTTATCTTTGATGATAATTGGAGAGTTTTCGAAAATGAAATCGTCAGATTCTAATGAACCTTGCATTCCGTTTGTTCCTTTCTTAAATTCAGAACCATAAATGAAAATACTTGCATCAGCATTTCCTAATCCTGAACCACCTGTATAACCTGCAGCATCGTAAAACGCAACAGTGAATTGGTTGTTTGCAAGGTCAACTGCTATAACAATAGCCTTGAACTCACCTGAACCATCGTTGTTTACAACAACAACTGTCTGACCAACTCTAATTGCAATCTGAACTGTTGCACCAGAACCTGGCTGAACAGTTGAACCTGCAGGGTTAAGTACATCATTCACTTGGAAAATTGCTTCTCCACCTGCTACTACTGCAGCAGTACCACAATCAACGTACTTGGTGTGTAGTCTTCCTTGCTCTGCCCATTTGATAAGGTCTGAGTTAGAAGGCATTTCTGCTCCTACCATTCTAATGAATGAGGAGATTGTTCGGTTACCATATCTTTCGAATTCTTTTTCGTAAGTGTCTGGTAAATACTGATTCAAAAAGTTGAAGTCAGTAATATAATTTGAAGCCAAAGGCGTTTGATGCGAGCTAGGCTGCAAATCAAAACCTGGCGTAGCTTGGACTGATCCTGCCATAATTTTATTAGTTTTTTAAATTAATTATTTTCTTTTAATACTCTTAATTTTAAGCCCTCTTCCACTATCTGTGCTTAAAGACTTAAACTGTGTTCCTCCCTTGCTTGTCACTTCTGGTGTTCTGCGTTCAGACATATTAATATTCTTTGTCTTACGCATTACATCTTCAGTGGCATTAGCTTTACCTTGCTCATAAAAGAACTTAGCAAACTTTTCAGGATTCTGTGCAATTGCTACACTCCTATGAAAACCTTTAGAATCTTTTAAAAGACCACTATCATCTAAATACTTGGTTGCCCAACTACCTGGATTTAATGCACTCTTTTTTAAATCTTCTAAACTACTTGGAGAATACGTTATGGTTTCTTCACCTATATTGAACTCAAAACCTTTGAACTCAGGTGTAAATACTTCTAACGTCTTAGAGTCATAAAACTCTTTCTTTCTAGCAGTCTCTTCTTCATAAGACTTTGCGTCTGCGATGTATTGCTTATAGCCTTCCATTTCTTTTTCAGAAACATTTGAAGCTTGCGTTCCCCTTGACTCAAGTGGTTGCTTGTACTTCTCTTGCATTTCTTTAAAGTAATCTTTTGCCTTAGCAATAGCTTTTTTCTTCTTTAACTTAATTTTCTTTATGTCGCCCTCATCATCTAAATCTTCATCAAAAGAATAATCATCCATTAAGGTTTCAATATCCTCCTCATCAAGACCATCCTCAGTGGCACGTAAATAATCTTTAAGTAAAGAATCAGGATTAGATTCATCAAAGTCTTTTTGTAACTCTACAAAATCTTTAATACCTCTACCTGTGTCTTTTTTATATTTAAAGTAAGCAGCGACATCTTCAGGTAATTCTTCCTGAGTTTCTCGCTGACTCATTAACTCATCAAATGAATTAATTTCTTTATTATATCTTTTCCCAATATATGAAAGAACGTCTTTCTCGTTTAATTCAGCTTTTGGCTCTTCAGCTTTTGGCTCTTCAGCTTTTGGCTCTTCAGCTTTTGGTTGATCATCATTAATATTTTCTTCATGCTTATCTAAAAGCTCTTGTTCTACCTGTTGAACTGATTTTTCTTCGCCTACTTTTACTTCTTTTACTGTGAATTCCATATGATTAAATTTAATTACTACAAATATAAGAAAAAAATAATACCGTTTTTAGACATTATCTAGGATCGAACTCAGCCAAGTCAAAGCCATCAAGACTATCTTCATTTGATTCAAAGTTTACTGGTGGTAAATTATTTTTTCTTTGTTGTATTAGTTTTGATTGTTCGGTATTTGCTTGACTAATTCTTTTAGATTTAGCTCCCTCTCGTTGAATTTCTCTGTTAGACAATGCCTCTGACTCCATGCCTCTTAACTGTAAATTGTAGTTAAACTCTTCTTGCATTAACTTACTTTTAAGCATAGCCTCATTATTTTGCTTTTCAATCTCAAAAGCTATCTCAGCCTGCTTTAACTGCATCTTGCCTTGCATCTCAGCCTGTTGAGCTTGCATTGTCATTTGCTGCTTCATCTCTTGAGACTTTAATGCCTGTTGAGCCTGCATTGCCTGAGCTTGCATTGCTTGTTGTTGCTGCTGCTCTTGTAGTGCTTTACGTTTTACTTTAAGTAATTGATTAGCAAGCTTGATGTTTTTAATTTCTCGTATATCGATAGCATCTTCTAGGTTAATATCTCCCTTGGACAATGCCATTTGTATATTCGCTTCAAGTTGAGCTTTTTGCTCTTCATCTGGAGCTATTTCAATAAAAATACCAAAGTCATAGATGTATAAGTCTTTTATCTGATTAAGAATACTAACATTATACTTTCCTATAGCATTTGCAAAATCATCTTTAAAATCTGCATACTGTAATATATCAGCTACCCTGTAAGTAATTGCTTCAGCTAAACTTCTATATACATACAAAGAGCCTTCAAGTATATGCCTAGTCGCAACATTAGAATTTAATGCTGCCAACTTCTGTAAACCAACCAATGAATTAGGATCAGGAGTAGATGCGTCTCTAGCTTCATTTAATCCTGTAACCTGCCTAATCATTCCTAAGTAGTGGTTATAATTGGCAATCAACATCTGTGTTTTACTTGCACCAGAACTTGACTGTAGTTCTTTAATTGGAATCTTTCCTTGATTATAGTCTCCATCTTGAGTATAACTTCTACCAATAACAGAACCTGTTTGGAAATATAATCGTAAGGCATCTTCTGGATTATAAGCGTTTCCTGTACCTAGGTCTACTTCATTCAATCCATCAGCATCAATATACACACCATCAGGTACTACTCTTGAAATAACTTGTTGCAGTTTTAAGTGAGTTATTTGTATTAGGTCTGCAAATGGAATCATACGCCTAGTTAAAGACTCAATAACCCCTTTATACATTCTAGGAGCTACTGCTACATAGTTTGGTAATGCGTGTTGTTGAGCTGATTTTGGTCTTACCATATTCTCAGCAAGTTCCCACTTTAAAAGAATATTTGTTCCCATAACCATAATACCCTCATACCATACATCAATGGTTTTTTCCATCTTTTCAAACCTTCCCTCCTCCATCATTTCGACTGGTGGATTGAATTGATCATCTTTTTCTATAACCTTTGTTCCTCCATTTTCTAGTATCTTCTTTTTATAAACTACTTTTTTAGTGGTTTTATAATTAAAATACATTAATGTAACGGTGTCTCTATAAAAGATGTCATTTTCATAAAACTGAGCCACGTTATAATAATCATACCAACTCTGAGAATACTTTGATATTTCCTCTAAATCATCTTTGGTTAAAGACTGGTCAATTTTCATTAACTCGGTAATTGGAAGTGTTTTTATTTCACCCCAATAGAAACAGTCTTTAAAGTGTGGGTCTTCTGTATAACTGTAGACAATATTTGCAGGGTCTACATATTTAATTTCAACACCTGCTCCTGGCAAAAACTCATGCTTTGTACAACCAATACCTAAAACAGTTAAATCATAGTCAACTCTTTTTCTAATATCGTTGTAATGGTTTTCTGCAAAAATAGTATTAATAGCTTCCTCTTCAGCAATCTCTATGGCAGGCTTATATTTAAGCTGCATATATAAGTTCAACTCCTCATCAGTTTGAGGAAGGTCATCAGGATTCATTATAAAAGGATCAGCTCCTGTCTCTTTTTGAACAATTTGTAATATGTCTTTTGCTGCAGCCTGACCTTGTATCATGTCTTGATACTTACTTCTTTGAGCTTGTGACATTGCGTCTTCTGCATATGCCTTTACATCAAACAACCTGTCATTCATTCCGTTTACAACAACATCTACAAATTTTGGAATAATTGGGACTGGTGTCCAATCCAAGTTTAGATAACTTAAATCACCATCAACTGCTAATTCATTTTTATACTTAGCAACTGACTGCTCACCTCTAGCATAAAGACGAAGCCTGTAAAAATCTCTCCACTGGTTATAGTATCTACACTGGTTGCCATCTTTCTTAAACCACTCGTATTGAATAGCCTGACCTATTTGTAAGCCAAATTCATCTGAAGCTTTTTCACTATCAGAAACAAACTGACTAGGAAACCCTACAGAAGAAACATTTATTTTTACGTCTTTCATTTATCTTATTATTTCACTACGACTTCCCTTATTGTTGTACCTAGCAAAGTTAACAATAATATTTGATTGTTTTTTAACAGGTTGATAGAGGTGTCTTTGACAAGCCATTATTGCTAAACCTGAACTAATAGAGGCATCAAACTTGGTTCTATTGCTTATATCAAACTTTGCCCAGTCCTCTAAAGTTCTACTAAAAGGCATATATCCCATTTCATCTGGACCTATTAATCCTACGTGAGATTCAATATGAGACTCAATAGCTGCTGCGTGAGCCTGCTTTACTGCTTCACTTGAGTTAGGTATCCCCCCAAGTTCTTTCTCTGTCTTAGAGAGCTTGTGTTTGAGTTTGTCTGGTCGATTAATACTAAAGCCTCTATAGCCTCTATTTTTAAAATGATACAGTAAACGAGGTTTATTGTTTTCTACTAATATAGGCATTCCATAAAACACACAAGCCATTAGCACTTCCTCAAAAAATATTTCTGCAGTTTGAGGTCTAGCCACGTACTCTAAAAAAAACTGATTACTAGGAGCATCATCCATGTTAAACTTTGTGATTCCATGCAAAGCACCATTAGATGCTCCACCTCCAACAGTTCCAGATATGTCATAACTATCACAACCAAAAGCACCAAGATGCTCGTTTGCAGGAAAAAAATTTCCTTTATGGTTTTTCTTGTATCTATTCTGCATGTTCTTTTTTGGTATCCAACTTACTAAAAATCTTCCCCTAGTATTTGGAGTCCATATAACCTCAGTATCTTTAATTCCGTTTTTCCAAGAAAATGATCCTCTAGTTAAGTGATGTTCTTTTATAAGTGAATCATTGTAATCAATCTGCTGATATATTCGTGTAAGGTTAAATAAAGACTGCTTGCTTTCATCTCTAAATGCATGTGACTCAGTTCTAGGAAACTGTCTATAAAACTCATTTAATGCATCAGCGTCATTCTTTAAACTTTCAACTTCATTATTCCAGTAATCAACAACATCTTCCATAGGCATTCCATACTCATCAATGTATCCCTCAAAGTTCCACTCCATTGGTATAAACAAAGAATACAACCCACTTTTGGTTTGACCATTGTTACTTCTGTTATTAGGATTAGAATCATAGTAAAGCTTTTTAAACTCTTCACCACCCTTGTTTAGTGCATTTGATGTTGAACCCATCATGCACTTCCCAATAATTCTTCTACCCAATCTTAAACATGTTTTGGTAACACGATAATTATTTAGTATATTGTTTGGCTTAAGCCATTTACCACTTTCATCATGTGCTAATAAAAGCAACTTCTCACCATCATAAGAGTTGTCATCTGTATTTTTCCAGTCAATAGTGGTGTCCAAGCCTTCCATCTCTTCATTATCAACATTATACATATTCTTTTTAGTAATCTTGGATGCAGGAATTCTAAAAGCTAACTCTGTTTTAGGTTTGTCCATACCATCCTGTACAGGTTTAAAAAAGAAAGGATAATTTCTAACAATAGGTACAACCTTATCTGTAAACATTTTTTTTGCATCAGAACCTGACTTAGACAAAATGCCAATACGAGAGTTTTTGGATATTGTTCCAATATTTGCACACTCTTCTGAAGCCATATATGAAAAACCAGAACGTCTAATTTTCAAGTATATCATTCCAAAGCACCTAGGGTCTGCTTTACATGCTTCCCAAAAAATGTAAAAAATTCTATTTGCCTCCCTAAAATCAGGATGTCCTACATCAATTTTTGTCCACTGAAGGTACATGTAGTGTGACCCTGTAATGTATGTACTTGTTTTTTTATTTGTAAACCAATAACCTTGTTCTCTTTTATTAAACTCATCTTCAATGTAATCTATCCACTTAGCTTTAAAAGTGTTTGGTTGCTCATTCCACTGAAATATAGATTGTATTTTTAGTAGTGCTTTTGGTGGCTCGATTCTTTCCCACTTAGATGTGTCTCTTTGAAGAGACTCAGGAACTTTTGGTAATCCTATTCGTAGTCCATTAATATCATAAACCTCGCCTAACTCTCCTGTTTTAGATATTATAACTACATCATACTTCTCATCATAACCATATTGCCATGACTTGTTTCTGTTCTTTTTCTTTAATATTCCTTTTGGAATATAATTATCTAGAACCCTATTTAGATTATGAAGACCTTCTTTCTGCAAATCCTTGTTTTATATCTAGTTTACTTGGACCTCGTTCTTCGATTTCCATTAAAATTTTTTCATTTTCTATTCTAGTCAATATATCAAACGCATCAAATATTGCTAGTTTTTTTGTTGCTGCAGCATTCTTTAATCTGTCAGCAGCCAACTCATCCTCTGGGTCTGGCTTTATAATGTCTTCTTTTGCAACCTTAATAAGCTGCTCTACGGCTCTCATCCCTGCCTGAATAATATTCTTTTTTAAAGTTTTTGAGTCCATTGCGATTCGGATTATATTTGATTCTTGGTCGTTTTTTTCTTTTTGGCTTATCGCTCATAATTTTATTGTTATTTGATGGTCAAACATTCGATATAGTTTTTCTCCATCTACTTCAAACTCGTATTCACTTTCAGGTTTAAAACAGACCTTGTCCCCTGGATTTACATTTTGTGAACGCAGATAGTCGTTGCTATACTTTATTTCACCAACCAAAGGTTCTTCATTGGTATTCTTATATAAGTAGTAGTCTTCTGTAGGAAGAGGTTTAGTAAAGCAATACCTGCCACTAGTATTCCACTGCTTGCCATCATGATACATGTAAAACTGATCAGGCTCAACAAAAAATAAATCATCCATAAAAAAACTTCTTCCACTTTTACGTCTGCCTTGCATGTCATTATAAAACTTAAATACGTTATGATGGACTAATAATTTATCTCCTGGTTTAATAGGACCATCATAAACAATTGGAGTGGCGATAACCTCTGCAATTCGATTTGAAGCTTTGTGGTTTTCCTCTGAAGTGCTTGTTATAAAGTCTACATCACTAATTTTTTTAGTGTTGTTATACCTTTTATTGTTTAAGGGTTTGGTAATAAATAAGTAAGGTGATTTCATTAGAAGTTAATATTATACTCAATAGACACAGGCATATTAATAAACTGCTTCCATAACACAATTTCTTGATTATGTGTAGATTCAATCCATATTTTAAAAGAGTCATTACTATCATCATACCTTATGTGGTGAATTTTATATGTGCCTTTTAGTATTTCTTGACCTACAACATAGTGCATAGCTCCACCTTTGTAATCAGGACCTACTGCTATTTTACGAATATCATTCATTTAATTTAATTTGATTTATAACAAATATAAGTAAAAAAAAATACCCCTAAATAAATAGAGGTATTCTAAGCGAAGAGGCGATCCTAATTGGAAACATCACGAAGATGTGATCCTAATTGAAGACATCGCGAAGATGTCGTCCTAATTGAACGCCTCGCATATTTTAAAATACATTATACCCCACCCCTTGCAGAAGGACCAGTTGCTCCTTGTGTTATACTATATGATGAACACATTGTTCTATCGCTTACGTTGAATCGATATTTTAACATTACTGCGTTTGATAAATCTCCAAATATGTATGGCAACTCATGGTTTGTATTTGTCCATGTAGGGTTTGGTATGCCTATAGCAAATTTCATTATAATTTGTGTTGTTCTTAAATTATTTGGATTATTATCAGGATTTATATTAGCGTTTGAACCTTGAATTGATAATCGTGTACCCCAATAATAACTTGATGATGTAGCAGGGAGCGAGGTCACTTCTGTATTTGTCCCATCAAACAAAAACGCTAAAGGATTAAAAGGCACTTCAATATAAGTGGTAGGTCTTAATGAAGCAAAGTCAGTTATTAATGACCCTGTCTTAGCAATCTTTAATTCACTATTTATATCCCACTCTGTCGGAATAGGAAATAATGGTCCTAAATAAATATTTTGATAAGTAGCATCTTGTTGTGTTGATGCCCAATTGCTTCCTGGAAAATTAGCTCTCTGATACACCCCATTGTTATGAGAAGGGTGAACAAAGTTTCCTCTTCCCATTACATAATCCTGATTATTAATATAATTAGGTTTTGCCTTTGTGTATCTAAACATAAAAAGCCGAGGATTTTTAGTTAACCAATCTGTTTCAACAGGTTTTTGTATAGCTACCGAAGCACCTGCACCAGGAGTTTTTAAAACATACATATATGGCGTAGGAATACCTGATGTGTCTGATGTGCCAATATATTCCTTTAATCCATCTACGGTAATATTTTTAGTTGCGTTTGTAGGCGTTCCGTTTTCTTGACTAATAATAATCTTATCAGTTCCTTGTGGAGTTACGGTATTGTATGTGCTAATCTTTGGCATAACTAATATTTTACTTCAACAAATATACTATTTTTTATTTTTAAATACTGGAGCTACCTTATCTGCTATTTTTTCAGCACTTCTACCTATAACATATCCTCCAATACCTATGTCTAGTAAATTCCAAAACTCAGGCTCTAACTCAGGAGTTATTAAATGTGATGATAGTTGAGATATAAACTTAGTGTAAATTATAATAAACCCAAATGACAACATAAGGATTGGTCTCCAACTTCTTTGTAGCCAATTCCCCTTTGCTTCAGCTACTATTATTTCAGTTTGCATCTTCTGCAACTCAAGCTCTTTCTCTTGAAGAACTTTAAATATTTCATTTTTGGCTCTTATTCTTTCCTCATCGCTAGTAAACAACTCATCAACAACGTCACCAATTTGCTTAAATACTTTTGTCCCAAAAAACTCTAATATTTTTTTCATACTAATAAGTCCACATTACTTGTTGAGACTTGTCAAAATCCAAGTCTACATGAATAAAAGTGTCAGCAATTCCTATTCTTTGAAAACCTGTTTCTTGTAATAGAAATACTAAATGAAATCTATCTGTAGAATTGGTGCATTTGATGTCAGCAGCTAATCCATACATGTGACTTGATCCCTTTGATGTTTCTGTTTTAGGCTTCCCTCCAACTGCAGCATTATGCTCTTCTGTCCTGTAGCCACTATTTATAATGATAGGCTTACCAAATTTATCTCTTACCTCATCAAGCATATCAAGAAAATCTTCATGCATTAACGAGCCACTTCCAGGCATGTCTGGAGAATCAAATTCTTTGTATGTAAAATAATTCATTTGTTTTCTTGATAGTTAGCGTAAATTCTTTGTGCAGTATAGACTATTGATCCTAGCAATAGTATTATTTTAAGTACTGCTTCTATTTCACTAAATGAAACTACTAACGCAATACTGTTTAGTAGGTATATTTTCAAATCCGATAAGGTCATTTTATTAAACATTGTTATATTCATAATTAATTTCAACTGCTGAAAAACAAGAATTATCTTGAATATAATGATATGTAATGCTTGAGGGACTGCAGTATTTCATATAAACAAAGTTAACAAAATTTTATTAGATGTTTTAAACTAAGAACCAGGTGGTGTTGGTGGTGGAAATATCATAGTTAAGGCATTTTATTTTCTTGGTAAGGCACACCAAAAAATGAATGTGCTCCCTCTCCTTGTACGTTTATTTGATAGGTAGCCCAACCATAAGGATTTTTTACTTTATCATACCACAACACATCAACGCTATATTTATCACTATACACAGGAGGAGTTATTTCGTGTCCATCTGGTCCATACGTTCCAGGTGTAATGATTAAAAAACCAAGTTCAACAATACTGTCAATATTATCTGGTGTATATTCACCTTCTATTTCAGTACCTAAGGCTAAAATCTTATCTTTAGCTTGCTCTTCTGAATTAAATTCGTATTTACCAATTAAAATATTTTTCATTATTAATCTATATCGTTGTTAATTCAGTTAATTCATCGTCTGTCAATGCTTTGCAGTAAACTCTTAAATCTTTAGTTCTACCGTAGAAATTAAGTCCACCAAAAGGATCACTAAAATCTAAATCGGTTAGTGTATTTGAAGCAAAAGTGTTTCCAATTGTTGCAACTCCAACCCTAACACCATCTAACCACGCAGAGAAATTATCTTGACTCCATAATAAAGCTAGTTTGTGTACACTTGTTACATCTGCTGATGGAATGGTTTGAGTTAATACAGTTATGTTTGAAATTTTAATCTGAAAAACAATTCTATCGTTACTTCTGTAATAAAATAACACTCTATTTAATGAACTTTTATCATTAATTTCTATAACCCTTAAACTATTATCATCTGCTAAAGCACTTATTTCTGCATATAAAACACCCTCTTCACTATTGATTGTAGGTGTAGCATCAACACAAGTTTCTTGAGCTCTTGTAACTGTTGTGCCACTTGAAGGGATATAAGATGTTGCGTAAGATAATTCCTCTACTTGAATAGCATATACTAATATATCACTTGTACTTGCCGTACTGCTTCTTAAATCTAAACCACAAATTGAAGCAGTTCCGAATTGTTGTTGCGTAGCTTCAAATCTTTGCCATTCACTTGTCACTGTTTTTACTGCTATCTGTGAATTGTCAAATAAAATACCTATTTGTTGGTCTGTACCATCTGTTGATTTTGCGTAAAAAGAAAAAGTGTAATCAGTTACATCACTTAATGATAATGCTGTTCTAATTCTTGACCTATCAGAACCAAGCCCACTTGTTGTAGCGTCAAACTGTATTCTGTCTGCATTTTGTGTACCATCGGGACTTATTGCATAATTGCTCGTAACTATTGGAGACAAACCACTACCACTCGATGCTTTTATCCAATACGAATCAGTATAGTCATTTGAGTAAGCAATTTCATTTGTAGAAATTGGTTCAAGTAAAAAAGCACCTTTGTCTGTTGTTGTGTATGCAGTAACTTCTTTAACTGATACGTTGTCTATTGATAAAGTTGAATTAGCAGTATAAATGTAAGTGCTATCCAATCCCGATGTATATGTTTTATATTCGGTAAAAGTTCCGTTTGCAGAAACAGCAGTAGTTATTTGATTTCCAACACTTAACCTTACATAGCCTTGAACGTAGTCTGTAATGGTGTAAGTTATTTTGTAAGTTTTACCAACTATATAAGATCTATTCCTCTGCGTAACTTGAGTACCACTACTAGTTGAATTTGTAAAATTTAATTTCCCATTAGATACAATAGCAGTTCCTGAACCAGGGTTTAAAACCCAATCAGTATCGCCATTCTCAAAATCTCCATTTGTAATCAACTCATCGCTTAAAACGGGAACATCAAATGTACTACCTGTATAGTCTATTCTTGGTATGTCATCTTCGATAACTTCTTGGACTACTATGTTGTCTATTTCCCAAACGGCACCACTTCCCCCTGAATTTCTTTTTATACCAAAACTCGTAACGGTTGATGTGGGAGTAAAATTATAACTTTTTAGACCACTTGTTGATATTACAGGACTTCCTGTTACATTGTTACCTGGTCCACTACAAAAAGCTAAATCTGTATCTCCTGACACTCTTGTTGCGTTAAAAGATATTTCGTAAGTCTTATTTGCCAAAAGGTCTAAACCACTTTGAAAAGCGTAAGTCATTGCTCCCCCAACTGAATTAATTACGAGTTTACTATCTTCAATAGTTGCACTACTTAAAATCCAATCATCATTTGGGTCTACTTGTTTAACAGATACGTTGTCTATTGAGCCTATGAAATTAACGTGGTTTCTTATCTCAATACCCGCACCTACTGCTTCAAGATAAAAAGTATTTAAACCATTAGATAAAACCGTAGCAGTTACTCCGTTGTTAATTCTTGCAGAACCTATTGAACTATTATCTACATTTATTTCTATTTTGTAAGTTTTACCAATAGTAAAAACATTTGTTTGTGTTGTAGAACCGTTTCCTAAATTATAATCTATATTTAGTTTGTCATTTGAAATAGTTGCTCCGTTTACTAAAGTCCAATCGCTATCAGTAGCAAAATCTCCATTTACTACTTGCTCTGAACCAAGTTCATCAAAAGAACCATTTTCAACCAAGTCTGAACCTAAATTAGTAACTGTTTCTATTAGTCCGAACTCATTAACTCTTGTAGCAAATGAATTTCTAGTAAATGTAAAATCAGAAGTAATGGCATTGTAGTCTAACCCAAAACATGCTTTGGGAAATCCACCTCCTGATCCTTGAAGTGTAGAAGAATAAATTGCATTTGCAATAGCTATATACATACTACCAAAGTGCTAAAATACCTGAAGCGGTTGTGTTGGTTGCAAAAACTCTTACCACATTTACTGGCAAAAATCCCCCATCTGGAAATCCTGCAAACACAACATCGTCACCTCCTGCAGTTAATACTCGCAGGTCACCTCCTGTGCCTACATACAACACACATCCATTGTTACCTCTTCCATTAGAATCAGAAACACTAGGAATGTCTACCGTATCACTTGGTGTAACTGATGAAGCTCTACTTGCTTGTAATTTTTGATATGCCATTTTATTTATTTTACGTGTTGAAATGTTACTGTTACTTCTACATCTTCTCCTGAGTTTGGAAACCCTGCACTTGGTGTTGCCGTAAGTGCAAAAATATCACCTACATTAAAAACCTTATCTACTTGAGAAGATAAATCTTCAATAAATCCTGGGTAATCTCCTGAACCACTATCCCAAACTGTATCTAAATCTATATAATCTGTCCAATTTGATGCATTAACTAACTGAGCGTTTATGTCGGTGCATCTAGAAACTTTAAACGATACCTGAGCACCACCTGCTGCAGCTTGATAACCATCAACTGATGACCATTTTACAGAGATTTTTGAAACAATACACTTTGATTTAATAACAATATTTCCTAAGTGATCTGCCTGAGTAATTGGATTTACTCCCCATGCTACAGTATCACCACCTAAAACATCTGAAGTTCCTCCTCCAAAATTTATAAATGTTCCTGAAAAAGAATCACTCATAAAATCTTCTATAGTATAAACGTTTCTTTGAGAATTTGCTTGCTGAGATCCTAAATTCTTTGTTGGTACATTTGGAGCTACTCCATGAAATTGTGTTCCTTGTGGTATCATTTTTTATTTGTTATATGGAAATTTTCTATTCAAAGAATCTCGTCTTTCAGAACAACCACAAGGTTTACCTGTTGCTTTAGCAACTGTATTTACTACTTTTTTAATTCCTGTAGCTTTTGTAAACTTTTCAATTGAGTCTCCTAATCCTCTTGATCTTTGATTTAATTTCATTATTTTCTTATTAATCCTCCTATTTTTTTCTTTACATTGTTGATGCACTCATAGGACATGTTGTGGTCTCCTGAGTATGCATGACCTGTTTTCTTCTTAGCCATAGCTTTTGACTCGTCTCTACGAGACTTCATAGACTGAGACTTTTTTCCATTTTTAGAACCTAAAGACTCATCTAGTCTTGAATTATAACCTTGTTTTTTCATAATGTAAATTTTTACTTAACAAATATACTAATATTTTTATTGTCTATTTTCTAGACTTAGCTCCAACACACTTCCACCTTTTACGTGATAAGTTATTTGGAGTGTTTGGATCATTTGCTTTTTTTCTAGACAATCCTCTTTTTATACCTAAACTCCTAGCACAGTAGCTATCTCCTTTACTTGTGCCTGGTTTTACTCTAGGACCTCCACCTTTAGCTCTCCCTGCCTGTCCGTAACTTACCTTTTTACCTGATGAAGTAATTTTTACTTTTGCTTTCCCCTTTCTTGGTTTTGCCATAATTATGATTTTGCTTGTATTACTATCCAGTTACTACCATCAGACCAAACTGCAACTCCATTGTACGCTTTGTTTATAACATAAAACGCACCTCCATCAATTGTTTCTGTTCCAGGTGCAACTACATGAACTTTATCACTTGCATTAAGTGTAGAATCATTTACTATTCTTAAAAATCTGTACGGTATATCTGTTGCCGAAGGAAGAATTAAGTCAAACGTTCCTGATCCACCTGACCATGTCAGGTCAATTATATTTTTAGTTGTTGTAATTGTTACGCTACCTCCAGGGGTTGCAGTAATAAACTCTGGTTCAATTATTGCCGTTGCACCAAACTCAACCTTAGAAGCTATCTCTTCTATAGTATAGGCATCTCTCATAGCGTTTGCCTGAGATGAGCCTTTATTCTCTGTGTCTACATTTGGAGCTACTCCATGAAATTTAGTACCATCTGGTATTGCCATTACTTAGTGTATCTTTTAGTTACTTTTGCTTTTTTTGTGTTTGAAACAAACTGCTTCTTTCCACCAGAGGCTTTCTTTTTTCTAGCCGTTTTAGCTCGTTGCCTTTTACTTAATGCTCTAGCTTTTGCTAAAGGAAGGCATCTATCTGGATTTTTTTTGTTCTTGCTAGTACCACATTCACCTTTGATTTCCCCATCAGTTCCAATGCGTACCCACTTTTCTTTTCTCCATTTAGCTAACTCTCCCATTACTTATTTTTAATTCTCTTTTTCTTTCTATAAGCTTTCATAGCCTCTCTTTTTGCTTTACCTTTTTTCCAAGAACCTGCTGCAAATCTATCAGCTTTTTTCTTTGACCTAAACTCATAAACCTCTCCTGCTGCTAATGCTTCATCAAAAGTTTGAGGTTTTGCTTTTTCTTTACCTTTAAATGTAATTGTAGGTGCTGCAAAATTTCTTTCATTATTTTTACCACCTGTATATGTAGCCATTTTTACAGTAGCATTTCTACCTGACTTGTTTCGTTCAAGGTTTCTTAAATGTTTTTTTCTTCCTTTTTTTATAGTAGGCATTACTTTTTCTTTTTTCCTTTAGCGTAGTTAGGGTCTTTACAGTACTTACTAGCAGCCATGTTAGCATACGCAGATGGGTACTTGTCAAACGTTCTCTTTGCCCAGGCAATACCTGCAGGACAAATCTTATTTCCTTTAGTTCTACCTTTCTTTGCCATTACTTTTTACCACACTTAGCGTAAACACTATTTGCTATCTGCTTGTTCGATGGTAGTCCAAACTTCTCTGGTTTACCCTTCATGCTTTTGTTTGCTTGAGTGAAATACGGATTTAACTTTTTCATGCTTATTTAGTTTTAGGTGATAGACCCTGAAGACCTTGTAGTCCTTGCAGTCCTGCTATTTTAGTATACTTGTCAGACACATACTTTCTTTTTGCATCTTTTTTCTTTTTCCTGTTAGCTGCTTTGGTTTTATTTTTGTTAGCCATTGCATCTGCAGTAAGCTTTTTATTCTTTGACTTTAGTTCAGCTATTGCTTTAGATGTACTAGCTCTAAAGGTTGAGGTGTCGTTCTCTTTCTTTTTAGCAGCAGCAGCCTTTTTTTCTTCGTCAGTCATAATTTGTATCTTTACAACACAAAGTTACTAAATTAAATTTTATGAAATCAGACTACTTAAAATACTGGAGGGTAGTACGTCAGTTTATCAAAGTAAAACATAAACTAAGCCAGTCAGACTTAGACATACTATTATTCCTAAAGTCCGAAGAATACTTTTCAAAAGATAAATTTCAAGAGTTTGATGATCTAATAAGTTGGGAAAAACATCGATTTGAAAGACTAAGACAGGAAGGATGGATTGAGGTTTTTAGAAAAAGGATGGGAAAAAGAAAGGCTCTATATCAACTCTCTCAGAAAGCAAAAAGGGTTACCACATCAATATACAAATATCTCAATGGGAAAGAAATTCCTACAAGTAATGATGGCAACCCTATGTTTCTTAGAAACGTATCATACACCGACAAGGTGTATCGAAATTTTATAATTAAGATGAACGCTTTTATAAAACAACAACGACATCAGATTCAGAAATAACTGTGTGCTGAGTTCCATTTATCACCATCTTGTAGCCTGCTCTTGAGTCGTAGTATATTTGGTCATCAGTGTTTACCACATCTACATCCGTACCAGATACAACAACCAAACCCTTCTTATACCTCAAGTCCTTGGTGTCCTCGCTTGTTAGAAGTATACCAGACTCTGTACTGATCTCTTCCTTGATTTCATCAATAACTATATATTTTCCTATTGGCTTCATGCTAAAAATTGTATGTTAAATCGTCTACCCATATTGGTGTTTGTTCGCCTACGTATGCATTGAAAGTGTTGTACTCTGCGTGTTCAATGGCATCCTCCTCTTCCATAAACTCCTCTTCCATAAACACCTCAATTACCTTAGTCCTTGAGTAAACAACCCTAAGTGTGTTTGGACATATCCCTATAATAGCATTGTCTAATCCATCGGCAAAAAGTAAACCCTCCTCTGTATGATTTCCGTATAACTCTATTAGTTTATCTCTCATTCCGTTTCGTATGATCTAGCCATTGTAATAATGGCGTTGGTTGATAAAATAGTTACTGCAACAGACACTGCGTTCTGGAGTGCTGACCTGGTTACCTTGGTAGGATCAATGACACCCATCTCTATCAGGTCACCATACTCCTTGGTTTTTAGATTGTACCCATACTCCAATCCACTAAGGTAGTGGTCTTTTAAAATATCATCAGGCTCTAGACCTGCGTTTATAAGTATCTGTCTCCATGGAGCTTGCAAAGCAATGTATAAAATATCCTTGGCAATATTAAGCTCTATTGGGTCGTTAATGTTTTGTTTTTTATACGAAAGTTTAGCTAGTGCCATTCCTGCTCCTGGAAGTATCCCCTCCTCTAATGCTGACCGTACTGCACACACTGCATCGTCTACCCTGTCATACAACTCCTTCTGCTCAAGGTCTGTGTTTCCTCCGACATGGATAACTCCTATCCCTCCAGTGAGGGATGCGATTCGCTGAAGAATAAAATCCTTGTCGTGCTTCTGCTTGGTCACCTTATGTGCATCCCACAACTCAGCAACCCTCTGGTCCACATCCTTGTTTTCCTCAGCCTCACTTAAAATTACAGAAGAGTCCCTCCCAACTATCACCCTGGAAGCAAAACCTAAGTCTGTAAATTCAATGAGGCTTAAATCGTCACCTGTCTTTTCCGAAAAGTATGTAGCTCCAACAGACAACGCAATGTCCTGCATCAGCTCATGCTGACGATAGCCAAAGTTTGGTGGTGGCACTGTACACAAATGTAGTCCCCTCTTCTGAACATTGGCAGCCAAGGTCGCTATCACATTGGTCGTACATGGTGATATAATTAATAATTTCTTCTTGTCCTGTATAATTGGCTTCAAAATGTTCTCTATCTGCAGGATGTTACTGATCTCTGCATCACACACAAGTATGTGCACATCATCCAACACACACTCATCCTTCTTCTGGTGGTTTATAAACATCGGTGACGAGTATCCCTTGTCTATCTTAATACCCTTCGTGGTTTCATAAAAAGTCTCTGGTGTCGGTGAGTTCTCTACAGTGACTATGCCATTCTGACCAACCTCATTGTAGCAGTCAGATATTATCTTACCAATGACCTTGTCGTTATTGGCTGATATGGTTGCCACATCAACTAGCCTCTTCTTGGTAACCTTCTTGCTTTTATTTTTTAAAGACTTAACTAAGTCCTCGGTCTCACTTGTCAGGTATCTAAGAACATCTGTCTTATTTAAATCACTAGTAATCCTACCCAAACCTTGATGAACCAGTGCTTCTGTTAATACTATTGCGGTGGTTGTACCATCGCCTGCTGAGGTAGCAGTCCTGGCTGATGCTTCCTTCATCATCTTTACTGCGAGATTGCCGACAGGGTCTGCCATGTCATAACTCTTAGCAACAGTGACACCATCCTTGGTGACTGTCATTCCATGCGTGTGATGTGGCGATTCAATTATTACTGTCTGACCCATAGGTCCTAGTGTGCTCTTGACTGCACTCGATATCATCTCGATACCATGAAGTAGTTTCTCTTGCGAGTCTTCACCTATTGTAAGTTCCTTCGGTGAATACCCTCCCATTGGATTATTCATTTGATTTGATTTAAATGTTATGCAAACAAATATACAATAATTATTCCATTACAGAAGTCTGTGACAATGTGACAAATTTTTTTCCCTATACTCTTATATATTTTTACCTCCTTTATTATAAACTACTCCCTATACAATCCTTTAAAACTGTCACAAACTGTCACAACTCTAATAATCAAATAGTTAACTATTTAAATTCGTCATAAAGTTGACATTTAATTGTCACAAAACTATTATAAACTACTATAAACTGTCACAATAAAACAAAAAAAAGAGGCAACATAAAGTTAGCCTCCCAAAATAAACATAGAAAATTATTTTAAAAACTTGCGAATAGCCTCTTTTGCAGATTTTCTGTCATCAGCTAATTCAATACCCAGGGCTATGTCCTGAGTTAAACTTCTTTGCTTGTTCTGTTTCCTTAACATAGCAGCCTGTGCTATGCCAGTTACTCCAACAGGGCGATCATTAATCAGCCTGCCATCTTTCATTGTTAATCCATCCATGGTATTATGTTTTTTAATTATACGTATATCTCAAAGGTACAAAATTTTGTTAGATACATAGGGGGAGTGGGTTATATTACATTATACGCAAGCCTGCGAGTTTAGGAAACTGATTTTTTTTGCTCGACATTTTCTGATTTTTTTCTGGCTTTTCTGATTTTTTTGGCTTTTTCTCTAGAGTCCTGCTTCGAGTCCTGCTTCGCTCATTTATCTAGCTTTTCCATCATGCTACACATCTAGTAATCCTTTGCTATTACTAGCATAAGACAGATGCTCTGGTGATTCTGGTAATAACCAGAAGACAATCTGGTAATTGATATCTGGACAAAAGCATTTAGTCAAAGCATAACCAGATCACTGGATGCTCAAAGCAAATGCCTAAATGCATTTTAATACTGGATGCACCCAGTAACAAGATAAAACTTGTTAAGATGCAAAGAGACATCTTATAACCTATTCCAGTAGTGAAATCCTTAGTAACATTGCGATGTAAGAAGAATATCGAATTATCATACAGAAAACAATGTCCAGATGTCTCTGGGACATAAGACATCCAGAATGCTCTAAATAGCATAAATATTATACGGATATTAGACGTATATTGTGTATATTGCAACATGTTAGTGTAAGACTAGCATGATAAACGGAATTTTAAACCATAAATTAGAAATTATGAAGAACATTAAAGTGAAAGCCATTAACCAGATTCACCAGTCTAAAGTGAACAGGGCAGTATACTGGCTTGAGAAGTACAATTTTGCTAACGACAGAAGGAATGATGCTGATGGCGATGGTGATGAAAAGATGTACAGAAAGTACGATAGAGAATGTGAAAATACATTTGAAAAGTACGAAGAATACACCAGTGAATTACCATCCAGAGAAGTAAAGAACATTGAAAAATCAGAATTATATTAACCATTAAACCAATTAGAATTATGAGAAAATTATCATTTTATTTAGTCCTGTCATACACCATGATTGTTATGCTACATTTATGTGAGATAATGTACAAAGGATTTGAATCCTTTTCAACTGGACATCTTCAATTCATGTCGATTACCTTAGCATTAAATGTGTTACTGTTAGCGATAATAGTGTACAGAGACAGAATCAATAACTTATTTAAATAAACAGAAATCATGAAGAAAAGTAAAAAACCATCAGTAAGAATTAAAAGAGCAGTGAAAGCATTAAGTGAAGCAAATCACAGACATGATATTGGCAATGTATTGTTTGAACAAATAATTCAATTAGGAGTAGATGAAGCAAAAGAGCAATTGAGTAGAATGGACAGAAGTAAGAATCATTTTATTCCTCCATCTATGTGGGAACATTGCATAGAGATATTAGAGGAGCATTTAGACATTAACAATAACAATAACCAGTAAAATTATGAACGAAACAGTAACACAAACAAAGGAAAGATTAGAATTATTAGCTGACAAATATAAAGCTATCAAGACTGCATTGTTTAATCCATTGGATGACAAATGTGTATTAACGGAATCAAAGAAGAGATTATTTTTATCTGGCTTTGCATTAGCCAGTTTTAATGATGACATCATCTTCCAGATGTCATGGTCATTTGGCAGATGCATTCTGGATGAATTAGAATTGTTTTTAGATAACAATTTAGAACAGATTAGAGAGTATAACATTAACTATAAAAACCAGTAAGATTATGAATAAAGTAAGAAATTTAATTACAGAGGAAGTACAAGTATTCGAAAACGGATATGCTTTAGAAATAAATTTGATATCAGCTATAATATTTACATCTGGTGATGTTAGTAAGATATTAGATTTAAGCTATAGAGATATTATAACTAAAAAAGCAAAGGTAGAATATATTACCAGTGTAACTGGTAAATTAAAAGTTTATTCTCCAGTTTATGATATGGTATCATATATCTCGTAAGGTTAACTGACGAAGGATTCAATATCCGAAACATTACTGTCGTGAGACATGGATGTCTTAACCAGATGCTTTAGAGCATCACAAATCAATTTAGAATTATGAACTATATAGTTTATCGAAAACTGCCTTCTGGCGCATGGAAATACGTCTTAAGACATTCCAGTGAGGTAGAAGCAAACAAAGATGTTAGAATGTTCCAGAGAATAGGAATAGAAGCAAAAGTAAAAATGAATAAATTATTCACAAAAAAGTAACAGTTAAAACCAATTAGACATGAGTAATAAGATTTTCGCAGTAAGAAAAAATGGTAAGATGCCAACAGAAAAAGAATTTTTAAATTTCACAGATATCTATCTAGGGATTTGGGAATATTCATCTCTATTTTTTATAAACAGACATGAAATTGAAGGAGAACAATTTGTAGATGGATTGGAGACTGTTTTGTATTCAGAGCATGAATTAGATGATAAATCTCTTGATTGGGAATTTATAGATATTACAGAGACATATTTAGGTTAACTGATGATTGCTAGATGCATGAAATTCTAATGTCGTGAGACATGGGAATATTAACCAGATGACATAGATCATCACAAAACAATTAGACATGAGTAAACACAATTTTAATGCGTTATGGGACACCATAATCGATGATGAGATTGCTACCAGAGAAGAATGCATTCTGGTATGCAATATCAACGGAAGCAGAGATACATCTCTAGAGAGCATCATATATGCTAGAACTGGATATAGAGATTTGAGTCAGTATAACGAATTTAAACAATAACTACTGGGTGATGTGATTGCACAATGTGTAATTGCATCACCTTTTTTTAAAAATCAGAATTTATGAAACACATGAGAATGCAAGACAATGCAAGCCAATCGGAACAGAATGCAAGCCAATCGGAACAGAATGCAAGGTACATTAAAATGCAAGCCAATCATCAAAGATTCATCCAATGGATGATGTCAGACAATGTGGTAAAGCAGTGCGTTGATGGAGAGTCCTTCTGGACATCACAAGATGCTCAGTACAAGAACAAGATGCACACCATGAGTGATGCATGGAACTACTTTGAGAGAGAATTTATTAATCAATTAAACCAATAGAAAACATGAACAAAAGTAAAACAAGAATTCCATCAAAAATGGAAAACTATTATGCAAAGAATGGATTCCACATCCAGATGAATGAAAACTACACTGCTACGGTGAGAAATTTAGTAGACTTTAAAAACTACATAAACAGACCAGATACTGATATTGCACCAGAGTTTTTTGGGAATATTTTAAGTTATGATGAGTCTGTTCCAGATGACTTTAAATACGTGTTAAATACAATTATTGCAGAGGTAAAAGGATTTGCAGTATTTAATGCACAGTTTAATCACACATACATTGAGTGTAAGGAAGACAATGAGACCATTAGTATAAGAACCAGTAATGGTAAGCTAATTACCTTCAGCATCATGTATAACACTTGCGTAGATGTAAAATATCACAATGGCATGGATGACTTCAAAATCATAGGTTTTCATGAAGGACAAACACCAGTGCCAACTACACAAGTTACATTACAAACAATATTATTAAACCAATAGAAATTATGAGTACAAAAATCAAATTAAGAAGTGGATTTTCACAAGGATATCTACCAAAAGGAATCACCTACAAGAACTACACAATGCTTGTAGCAATCGCTAACTATTCTGACAACGGATCTTGTTGTGGAACTGCTCACACTCTCATCGAGGAGGTTGCATCCTTAGAACGCAAGAAGCAAATTGTAGATGGGCTTGGAGGCTTTATGACTGCAATTTGCTTTAGCACGTTTGCAGATGCTTGGAAAAGAGCAGACCACTCTAATCGCAAAGCACTAATCGAGGGACTAACTAATAACGAGATAGAGCTATGAAGTATCAAGTAAAATGTATGACAACAGACGATGTTCTGTTTGAATCACACGACAGACAAGAGTGTGGCGAATGGATAGACTATGAAGGTCTAGGATTAGGTGACGTTTACCTGCAACAAATTATTAGTTGCAGGGGATGTGGAGGTGACGAATCACAAGAGCAGTCAGATGCTCATGGAATAAGCACTGGTTACTGGTGTCATGAATGTTATGAGAGTGACAAATATCCATACAGAAAAGATAGATACCCTACCATTGAAACACATGGCTACGGAGAGAGATTAGGTAACGATTATTAATTAATTAAATAGATAGATATGTTTACAGAAAAAACAAAAGCAGATAGGCTTAAAATTAAAGAGATGCAAGTTAAGATGTGGGACATCTTTGATGACAAAGGTGGCTACGAGTACAATGATGATATGTTGTACCAGTTACAAGGCATGGGAATGTCTATGGATGAGTGTGAGGATGATGATGACATACCACATATGTTGAAGGAAGCCACAGAGACGATGAAATTCTTTAACTGGGTGGTAGAGTACAAAGAACTGATGGAACGAGAGCCACCTCAACTTTATGCGTAACTAGAGTCTTATCCTAACCTCACCAAATGCCTTGCACAGAAATGTGCGAGGTTTTGGTGGTACAAGGCGATACTGCCTTGTATTTAAAACAATTAGAACTGTGAACAGAATACTAAAACACATTGTATTGCCGAGTGGATTACACGCAATACAGACGAGGCAAGATGGCAGTAACGTCATCAGAACAGAAATCTTCACTGAAGAGGAATACCAACACTTTACGTGGTGGAACAGAGTAAAATTTAAATTTAACCTTTTAACATTAAACAATTAGAATTATGAAGACATTTAAGAAAAGCGACATACGTGCTAAATTAGTTGAAGCACTAGAGAGATTAGATAACAATGATATTCCATCGGAGTTCTCATTGTTGAGCAACCTAGACAGAGGTAGAGTCAAGTACAGAAACAATAGAATTTGGGACTTCGATTTCACCATAACTTACCATAAAGGTGAGAACATAGTATTCTTCAATTACAAGGGTGATGAAGAAGCAGGATTTGATTGGCAAGAACAATTACAATTATTAACTAAAAACAATTAGAATTATGGAACAGACAATTATTAAGTACGCAAGAAAGTGTGACATCACTGGCGAAGGCATGAACGAAGGTTACTGCATACTAGATGGATTAATGTACATCAAGTACGGTAAGGATATGGTACAACATATTTTAGATGAAACAGATTACGATTCGACTGAAGATGCTTATGAGGATGACTACTATTATTTTACTAATTGGTTTGATACGATTGAGGAAGAAGATGAGTGGTACACAGAGGATGGAAGTCTGATGAAAAGCGATTGTTGTTAACTATGAAAGCGACAATTAAATTCAGAACAGACAGAGCAACTGATTGGTATGTTACCAGAGAGTTTGCTGACGAGAAACATCTAGACAATTACATTGGATACATATGCAGGACAAAGCAAGGCTACCTATGTGACGAAGTCTTTTACGATGAAGTAAAGGATGAGGAGGAACGATTTTGGGATGATGTAGCTACCTACAATGAGAGATTCAGTGGAGACGATTATTAACCTAAACAAAAACAATTATGTCAAAATATAGCAATTGTTGTGGAGCAAGACCATTATGGTCAGATACCACATTG